>JAEEGG010000719.1_pt1 | contig 97593 bp, 63 predicted proteins | sample 9134161 | NCBI WGS metagenome assembly JAEEGG01 (sample SAMN16246543, study PRJNA631951) | gut metagenome | biome: gut microbiome; feature: rumen; material: CR-attached | host: Bos | place: Iran: Karaj | collected 2018-10
TCTGCGCAGACTTCCGCAGCTACATTGACATGCAGAAGAAGGTCGCCGAGGAATACTTGGACAAGAAGACTTGGGCAGAAAAGGCAATCCTCAACGTCGCTCGCATGGGCAAGTTCAGCTCCGACCGAACCATCAAGCAGTACGCCGAAGAAATCTGGAACGCCAAGGGCTGCAGCATCAAGCTGTAGTTTAGACGAGAGAACGCTCACTGCGTTCGCTACAGACGAAAGATTAGGTCGCGATTTCTATCGCGACCTTTCTTTTATGACTGCTCGGCTCACGCATTGTCTATATTTGGACTATGGAAATCAAGAAGACGAATGCGGCGAGAATTTTAGACCGCCAGAAAATCTCTTACGAGCTTATCCCCTACAAGGTTGACGAAAACGACCTGGGCGCACAGCACGTTGCCGACAGCCTCGGCGAAGATATCAATCAAGTTTTCAAGACGATTCTCGTTCACGGCGACAAGATCGGCTACCTCGTATGCGTGGTGCCGGGCAATCTCGAAGTGGATTTGAAGGGCGCCGCCAAGGTGAGCGGCAACAAGAAGATTGACACCGTTCCGCTTAAAGATTTAACGCCGCTGACCGGCTACATCCGCGGCGGTTGCAGTCCGCTCGGTCTCAAGAAGAACTTCCCGATTTTCATTCACGAAACCGCGATGCAATTCCCCTACATTTATGTGAGTGCAGGCGAACGCGGTTTGCAGCTGAAAGTGGCGCCCACCGACCTTGTGAAGGCAACACGCGCCACCGTGGGCATTATCGCGCGAGTTCCGCCTGAAGTACCCGAATAAGGGCCTGATATTCTTGCATAAACGCTTCGTGATTTTGCTTGACGTAAGCGAAATTGCTTTCTTTGCACGCCATTTCAAGTGCCTTCGCATCTTCTGAAACTTTAGCAGCACCAATCGTAAGCGAGGTACTCTTTACAGCATGTACCGTAATGCGGTAATATTCAAAATCGCCCTTTTCATAGTATTCTTTTAGTTCGCCAGTCTTTTCGCTCTTTACATATTCGTCCAGCATTTCTTTATAAAAAGCCCGGTCGTTCATGCAATAAGCAAGTCCGGTTGCCTCGTCTAAGAAATCGGATAACTTTGCCGAAGAACGTGCCGCTGCCGTTTCTCTTTTAACATCCACATTTTCTGCCACGGGCATTTTTCCAACAGACTTGACCAAATCCTTGGGCAAGAATTTCTTAAGGCAAGAAAGCAAGACCTCTTCGCGAATCGGTTTTGCAATATAATCCGAGAAACCTTCGTCCATATATTGGTTCTTAGCATCAACCACGGCGTTCGCGGTAAGCATCACGACCGGTGCATTTACATTCGGACCTTCAGTACACTGTCTCATCCGACGGAACGCCTCGATACCATCCATCACCGGCATCATGTGATCCAAGAATACAACATCGTAGCGGTTCTTTTCAATCAACTTCAAGGCTTCTGCACCGTTGATTGCCGTATCGATTTGAATTCTGGTGTCTTTGAGAAGGCCTGCAAAGACTTTCAGGTTCATCTGCATATCATCGGCCACAAGGACTCTCGCTTCGGGAGCCTCGAACCTCTCGTGTGCAGCATCTACGACATTCACATGTTCTTTATACAACTTTTCAAAATCGCCTAGAGGTTTTTCATCGCTGACTTGTTGCATCAAGTGCACCTTGAAGGTAGATCCCTTGCCATAGACACTGTCTACGCTTATAAAGCCGCCCATCATATCCAGCAGCTGTTTGGTCAAGTTCAACCCGAGACCAGTCCCTTCAATATTACGGTTGCGTTTTTCATCGAGTCTTACAAAATCACCGAACAGTTTTTCGCGATCTTTTTCGCGAATACCGATACCCGTATCCTTCACCTGTATAAAGAGTTCCACACGGCTAGTATTGTCGCCCTGCATCGGGTCAACATCCACCTTTTCAGTCCAGACGGAAAGCGTTACAGAACCTTCATTGGTATACTTGACCGCATTCGAAAGCAAGTTGTTGACAACCTGCCTAATGCGGACTTCGTCACCGAACAGCGCCGTCGGAATTTCGGGAGAAATATCCATAACCAATTCCAAATTCTTGTCACGGGCACGAACGGCGACCATATTGTAGCAATCATTCAGCACCGTAAACACGCTGTAGGTGACAGGCAAAATTTCCATTTTTCCTGATTCGATTTTGGAGATATCCAAAATGTCGTTAATCAGAGAAAGCAACGTCTGGCCTGCACTCTGAATATTCAAGGCATAATCCCGCAGGGTTTCATCTTTGCATTCCTTCAAGAGCATGGAATCCATACCTAGAATTCCGTTAATCGGCGTGCGGATTTCATGACTCATGTTAGCCAGGAATATACTTTTTGCCTTGCTCGCACTTTCAGCGTTTTCCTTTTCGCGAAGCAATTCCTTGTTTTCGCGCGCCTTCTTTTCAGAAAGCACCACATAAACCATTGCAATGGTAAACATGAAAATCAAAAGGCCGAACACCCAAAGAATCAAGAACGAAATACTGTCTTTTTCTGAGGCCACCTCGCTGGCAGGCACCACGCCCCGCAAAGAAACTCCCGGCAGTTTAAGTTCCGCCACAAAGTAATAGTATTCCGTATCTTCTACTTCCCAATTAGTCGCAGCGGCAATAGACACATTCAATCCGTTATACAGTTTATCACGAACCGCACCGTACCCATTTTCGCCCCACAGCAAATCGGTCCCTAAGGAATCGTTAGGAGACTTGACAATAATGGAATCGTTTGACCCCCAAATAGCCGCATAGCCTTTGCCCCCATAACACACCACGCCAAAGTTCTTGACAACAGTCTCTTCTTTGTACATGCGGAACAGCACATATTTGATATTTTTTCCGCTGTATACAGGAGCCGAGAACATAAGCCCCGTCCCCTTGGAATAACTGATGAATCGCGCTCCATGGAACGATTCCGAAATGCCTTTAAAATCCGAAGCCTTGATTTGCGCGGTATCGCCGCTATAGACGATTTTGCCATTCAGCGCAACAACACCATAGTAATATTCGCCGTTCTGATCTTCCAATGCTGAGAGCATTTTATCCATATGTGGTAAATTAGCCGAAACACCCGAAGCGATACCCGACAAGGATTTCAGTTCCAGCAACAAACGTTCCGCTTCGGCACTGGCATAACTTTCTGCTTGGTAAGCCACCTGTTTTTCAGCATAGTTCTGAAACAAGCTCGAAAACTTGACACGCAGCAACACTCCCACCAAAAGGAGAATCAATACAAAGAACAGGATTCCTATCAGGGGCCTTATACCAAATTTTTTAATCATGGTTCAATCGCACCCTTGATAAGCCAATTCATTTCACTGTGCAAAACTTCGTCACCAATGGTTTCACCCTCTTCAGACCGAATTTCTCCATGGACATCCACAATCCGTCCAGAAAACATATTGTAACCTGTCTTGATTTTTTCGGCGGCCGCATTTACCAGTATTTTCACGGAATCGGGAACTTCGCTAGAATAGAAAGCAAGTCCCACGGCATCTTTTTCGAGACCAATCCAGTAATCCATATTTTCGTTGTCTTTTTTCTGGATGTAATCCTGAATAAAGTCCTTGTAGATAATGGCCCAGTTAATAGCGATAGAGGTGAGCATTCTCGGAGAAAACCTGTTGTTTTCTACATGGTTTCCAATGCAATAAAGCCCCCGTTTTTCCGCAACCTCAATAATAAAGGCACGGTCCTGGTGAAACGCGATTACATCGATACCCGAGCTGTCAATCAACTTGTTGGCATTTTCGGTTTCCATTTCGCCTTCATTCCAGGAATTGGTCCAACGTACATACACATTCGCTTTCGGGTTAACACTTTGAACGCCCAAAATAAACGCATTCAAGCCCCTATAAACCTGGATGTTTTTCATGGCAGCCACATAACCAATGTGATTTGTTTTGGTCATGGAACCCGCAACGATTCCCGCAAGGTATCGAGCCTGGTAAATGCGGGCAAAATAAGCTTTATAGTTGGGAGCATCAAATTCCCAGTTGATTCCGTAAAACGTCACATCCGGATGAGATTCAATAATGTCCCTAATTAAAATGGGATAGTTATAACTTGTAAGCACAATGACTTTCAAGCTATCGCCAATCATTGCATTCACCGCATTTGCAAGGGGCACTCGTTCCTCGGGAATGTCGATTGTCAAAGTTCTTTGCACACCAAGGGAATCGCAGGCCGCCCTTATCCCCTTGTAATGCGTTTCATTCCAACCGTTATCGGCCGTATCGCTTAAAAGGACAAAGCCTACACGGAGTTTTTGAGATTCCGTTTTCTTGACCGATTCCCTGTTATCGACTTTTTCAAATACCACATACAGCAACACAAAGAAAATGGCGACAGCCACTAGCGCCCCTATGGTAATCCTACTCTTCATCTGTTTTCACCCCCTTTACGAACCAGTTAAAATTATTCAGCATATCATTATCGGACATGCTTTCTCCTTCATTAATGCGAATCATTCCGGTGTTGTCTTCGATGGGTCCGTAAAATACATCAAAAGAACCATCCTGAAATTTTTTGCGTTCATTAGCCACAAGTTCTATCGCCTCCGGACTCACATGTTCTGTGAACGGAGCCAAGTCGACGACACCCGTATTCAGGCCACTCCAATAATTTTTACCCACAAATTTCTTCTTGAGCACCTCTAGAATATGAGGCGTATAGAAATTTTCCCAGCGCCACACGGGAGCCGTCAAGAAATGTTTCGGATAGACACTCGCATTGTCCAAGTTGTAGCCCACAATCCACAGCCCAAGGGAATCGGCAATGCGCATGGGTTCGTGGCTATCCGTATGCAAGGTCAGTACATCGATGGAATCATTTCGCGCCAAAAGGGAGCGCGTCGCTTCGGCGCAAGCGTCATCTTCATTCCAAGATTTCGTCCAGTGAACAATCACGTTCGCATCCGGATTCGCCTTCTTTACACCCAAAGTAAAGGCATTGATTCCCCGGACTACTTCGGGAATATCAAACGCGGCCACATAACCGATTTTACCGGTTTTAGTCTGCATACCGGCAACAATGCCCGAAAGGTAACGCATCTGGTAGATACGACCAAAATAGGTCGACATGTTCTTGGAATATTTTACGCCGGAAGCATGAAAAAATTTTACATCCGGATGCCTGACCGCAACATTCTGGACATAAGGCCCGAGTTGGAAGGAATTTGCGATAATGATTTTTGCTCCGGCAGCAATCATTCCTTCCATCAGTTCTTCGGAAGTCTTATTGGCCGGAATCCTTTCACGATACATAACATCCAGATTCAATTCCTTCGCCGTCTTTCGCATTCCCTCATAATGCGACTGTCCCCAGCTACGGTCTTCAATGGAGCCGTTCATAATCATCGCGACCTTCGTCTTTTCGCGAGTAATGTCGGTATTTTTCTTTTTCACATTGAATGTGAGCAACCCCGCTATAATAACAGCAAGGATCAACGCCGGGACAACATAAACTATTTTCATATTATGTCTCCCCTGCTGCAAGATAGTCCGACAGCTTATTGAGCACTTGTTTGTAAGCGGTCATACATTTTTCATGCTGGCTGCGAACAAAATCAAAGTTCCCTTCTTTACAGGCACTTTCAATAGCCTTGGCGGTTTCGGACAAGGCAACAGCCCCGATAGTCAACGACGTACTTTTCAGGGAATGCATATTGATCCGGTAATTATCAAAATCACCTTTTGCAAAGGCACTTTCCAAATCGGCACTGCGGTCATTTTTCACATACTCGGCAAGCATTTCACGATAAAAGCCTTTATCATTCATGCAATAGCCAAGCCCCGTAGCGACATCGACAACCTCAGAAAGATTTCCCATGGATTCCGATGACTTCTCAGTCCCATTCTTATCGACGGAATCCGCGTCCTCTATAAGCTCAGACGGCAAGAATTTTTTCACTGTTGAAAGGAGGATTTCCTCGCGAATGGGCTTTGTAATATAGTCGGTAAAACCGGCTTGGATGTAGGCATCCTTGGCTCCCACAACCGCATTCGCCGTAAGCATCACCACGGGCGTATTCTTGATATCAAAGCCCTTAATATCCTTCATGCACTGGAGAGTTTCAATGCCATCCATCACAGGCATCATATGATCCAAGAGAATCAAGTCATAGCGATTTTTTTCGACAAGGGCAAGTGCGTCTTCCCCATTGGTCGCCGTATCAATTTTTATTCCGGTCTCTTTAAGCAGCCCGCAAACCACCTTCAAGTTCATGGGCACATCATCCACCACCAACAACCGGGCCTTTTCCGCCTTGAACTTATTCACGCCGGAATTAAAAGAAATAAATTCTTTATGGCGTTCCATAAAATTGCCCATGCAGTCATCACTCTTTACAGGCTGAGGGATATGGACTTCAAACACGGAGCCCGAACCATAGACACTCTTCACCAACACGCGCCCGTTCATCATTTCTACCAGTTTCTTGGTAAGGTTCAGTCCGAGGCCCGTCCCCTCGATGTTCCTGTTACGATCCAAATCAATTCGTTCAAAGCTCTGGAACAATTTACTGCGGTCATCAGAACGGATTCCTATGCCCGTATCGGCCACAATGATTACCAATTCTATGCGTTTGACAGAATTTTCTTCGGGCAGTGGCTTAAAATCGACCAGCAAGTCAACCGTTCCCGACGGAGTATATTTGATGGCATTAGAAAGCAGGTTGTTCACAATCTGACGAAGTCGTACTTCATCACCATCAAGATGCAAAGGCGTTTTCGGATTCACATTAATATTGAATTCCAGCCCCTTGCTTTGAGCACGGGGTTCCGCAACACTATAGCAATCATTTAATACAGCAAATAGGTCATATTCCCCGATAAAAAGTTCCATCTTGCCCGATTCAATCTTCGTAATGTCCAAGACATCGTTCACCAGCGACAGGAGCGTATGCCCCGCATTCTGAATGTTCTGGGCATATTCCAACAGCGATGAATCCTTGCACTCCTTCAAAAGCATGGTATTCATGCCCAGAATGCCGTTAATCGGCGTGCGGATTTCGTGGCTCATATTGGCAAGAAACAAGCTCTTGGCCATATTCGCCGACTCAGCATTCTTACGGGCTTCTTCGGCCTCGGCCCAAGCGCGTCGCAATTCGTCGGAATGTTGAGCTTCTTTGCGGGCATTGTCCAAACTTTCGAGCAGCCTATGGGTAAGCCTTGCAATGGTAATACACAAAAGCGTCATGGCAATAGCTTCAATCAAAAAGCCCGCCGAACGGGAAATCCACCAGAAAGTATCCGAAGAAAATTCACCGTGGTTTGCACCGGACGCCCTAAAGTAAAGGGATACCACAATCAACACATAACTGAATATCGAAATTTTAAGAGTAAACGCCGCATTAAAAAACAACAGGCTTGTGACCATGGCTAGAGTATAGGTCATGTAAACGCCGATATTTTCATTAGTCGCAAGCATCGCAATAATGCAACCCATGCCCAACACACAAAAATACCTACGCACCATCAGCGAAGCACCCATGCGTTCAATAAAAGTCGGGAGCCATAAGATGACAAACGCAATAGCCGTTAAAAAATTCAATTCAGCGTAATCGATTTTGAACAGCTGAACAATATTCCCTAAATAAATCAGCGGAAACATCGCCCAAAGCCAACGCATGACGCGAGTCAGCGTCCGCAAAACGCGACGGTCATTTTCATCAAAAATGTCGTTTGATTCCAAAGTCGGCATCAGTGACCTCGCTTTTTAGACAAGCCCATCATCGCGCATTTTATAGTTCACATCATCGTCAATCATCTTGAGCATAATGTCGGCAAAGTCCGGATCGAACTGAAGACCACGCCCCCTCACGATTTCGCTACGCACCGCCTCTTGCGGGAGCGCCGAACGATAACTGCGACGGCTGGTCATGGCATCGTAGGCATCGGCCACGGCTATGATTCGGGCAATTTCAGGAATCGCGTAACCGGCAAGTCCTTCCGGGTATCCCTTGCCATCAAAGCGCTCATGGTGGTAATGGGCGCCAATTTCAATATTCGGCATTTCTGAAATGTTCTTGAGGATTTCAACCCCGATACTCGGGTGTTGCTTAATCGTTTCGTACTCTTCGTCGGTCAGCTTGGAGCTTTTGTTCAGAATGTTGTCCGGAACACCGATTTTACCGATATCGTGCAAAAGCGCCACAATATAGATTTCGTCTTGAAACTCGATAGACTTACCCGCACGGAGCGCAATTTCTCTGCTGTATTTAGCCACGCGGCTTGAATGGCCGTTCGTATAGCGGTCCTTGGCATCAATCGTCGAGGCAAGCGTCTTGACCACCTGCAACGAAAGTATTTGAAGTTTATGCTGACTTTCCTTGAGTTCGGCCGTACGGCGCACCACCTCGTCTTCTAGGGAATCCTGCAAATTACGCAACGAAAGAATGCGTTTGATACGCTCCAACACCACTTCGGGCACCAAGGGTTTTTGGATATAGTCCTGCGCACCTTCCCTAAAAACGCGGACCTCGGTTTCACGGTCGCTATCCGCCGTCAAAAACACCACCGGCAAATCGTCACAATCCTTAATCTTACGAATCTCGGCTAACAACTCAAAGCCATTCATTTCCGGCATGTGCACATCTAAAAGCGCCAGGGCAGGTCGCTCCTTCGAAAGGTAAGCGAGCGCCTCCTTGTACGACTGCGCCATTACAACATTGTACACCGAGTCCAGCATGTGCTCGGCGAACCTCAAGTTCATTCGATCGTCATCGACCACCAGGATTGTGTCCTTGAAGCCTTGGACGCTGTTATTTTTATACGAAACCACCATGTTAAAATCCCTTTACACACAAATATATATTAGAAAAAGGCCCCGTCAAGGCCTTTCTCAAAAAATTAGTACATAAAATTGATTTTTTTCTTACTTTTCAGGCGGTTTTGGCGTTTATAGCCTGATTTTGAAGGTTTTAGACAAACCAGCGGCCTTCACTCGGACTAGGGCGATGCCACTTGCCGGCATATTCTCCAAGACAATATGGCGTCCCATAGATACAGTCTTTGCCGGAACGCGCTTGCCGTCGATACCCACCACCATCACCTTGGCTCCGGCAGGAACATCCTGCGTAAATTCAAGTGCCCATGTTCTGGCACCGCGGCGAACCAGATTCACGTGGTTCGGGGCAATAGCCGCCGCAACAACCTTCGTCGGACCGGCAAGAATCTTCCAGACAAGAACGGAATCCTTGTAACCATTGGCCACATACAGCGAGGTATCGTAGCGAAGCACAGCCATCGCATGGTATTCACCCGGTTTCGTCTGCGAAGCGTCAGCATAATCGACCATGACCTGCTTCGGAACATTTTCAAGCTTTACGGAATGTTCTGCAGAATCGAAATCGAATTCTACGGTTTTACCCCACACAACCTTGGAAAGATCAAGCGTATCCTTGTCGATCACCCACTTTAAGCTATCCTTAAAGGCAGGCACATTGTACAAGGCGGTATCGTACTGCAATGTCACACGGGCAATGTACGTTCCAGGAACTGTTTCGGTGCCGTTGCTATAAGTCGCCGTTACCTGTTTCGGAAGGCCCTTCAAGGTAACCGACTTCGCCTTTCCATCATATTTGAAGGGAGCCGTATAGTTCCATGCCACCTGCGAGAAGTCCAGATCCGTCTTTACCGGCGGCACAGTCTCTTCAGCAATCAGGCGAACCCAAATCGATTTTGCAACACCATCCGATTCGACCGTCAGCATCACAAGCGTATCGCGCTGCAGTGCGTCAAAGGACACCGAATCAGCATTGAATTTAACCGCAGCCAAATCCGAAGACCAAGTGACGCCTTCGCCAAGAGCATTTTTCGATGCAACCTTGAAGGGTGCACTGATCGAATCAGCGCGCACAAAACCATCTTCCGTCGAAGACAAATAGATGGGAGTTGCACCGAGTGCGCTAATATTGCGGACTTCGTCGACCGTCGATTCCGCGAAAATCTTCAACTGCGGATAATAACCATTCACATTCACCCAGTCTTCAGAGCGAAGCACCGAGGGCAAAGAATCTGCAGTGAGTTCACTTGTCGAATACAGAGCCTGAAGCGTATCCACGGCCAAATTCTGTCTATCAACCACCACACTATCCCAAGCCAAAGCGTGATAAAGGGTATCCGTCTTTGTCATCACGACACCATAGGCAACAGCCGAGCGAATGTCACAAAGGGAATCTTGCGGGGCATTGACAATGCTATTGTAAATCGTTCCTGCCGTGTCCACATCAACCACCATAGAACCGCCGCTCACAATATTTCTCATATTGATTTCGCCATACGAATATCCCATAATGCCCGCAGCAATCAAACTTGACGATGCGCTACGGGCTCGAATGGTTCCATAGTTCGCCGCATTTTCAAAGCTGATGGTACTCTTGACAAAAGACAATATTCCTGCGCCTACGATTCCACCGATATAGGTGTCTCTCACTCCAGACACTTTGGGAATATCAAAATCGATATTTCCAATATTGACAACATTTTCAATTTTAGACAAATCTGTAGAATACACACCAGGATTCATTGCGCCTACAATACCACCCACCATTTCAGCATCCGTGGGAGACCCTTCTGTTTCGCCTACGCCCGAATTCGACACATAAAGATTACCCTTATTGTAGGAATCCTTTATATAGAGCCGTCCGCCCGATCCGAACAGGCCTCCCAGAGTCACGGAACCATACGGCGCAATCCCCCTCTTTGCATAGAGGTCACCTTCGTTATAACAATTTTCAATCTGGAACTGATTTAAGTCACCAAATATTCCGACAAGACCACCCTCATGAAGCGATCCCGAATAAGCATCGATTGTTCCTGAATTATGATTATTCACAAAATACAGGGATTTTGCATTTATCTGCCCAGCAAGGCCTCCGACAAAGGCATCATTAAACCACTGCTCTTCCAAATCAGACTTTGTAAAGGAGACATTTCCCTCATTAACAGAATTCTTCATTGTAAGGAACGGAGACCTTTCCACATAACCTACAACACCACCGACATAGGCATAATTCATTCGCATATCGGACTTGACTTCAACAAGGCCCATGTTCACAACAGAATCAACGACAACAGAAATTGAATCGTAATCAACGTCAAGCACGCCCATAATTCCACCAGCATACAGATCGGCGTGGCCACCCTTTTCAAACAGAACATTGCCCTTATTCACAAGTCCTGTTAAGCGATGGAAACGACATTTACCAAAAAGTCCACCAACCGTATATCCCGAGGAAAGCTCCATCTGCACATGGATCAAGCCCTCGTTCGAAGAATTCTCAATAACACTTTCTTCTGCATGGGAGGATAAGATTCCGGCAAGTCCACCCGTAACAGGGTTTTCGCCTTCAATGCGAATTTCGCCTTTATTATGGTTATTCACAAAGCGGACACAATCATCAACGCGACCGAACAAGCCACCAACCTGAACACCAGCAGTCGAGACGATATCCCCTTCGTTCACGTTGTTTTCAATATTCGACTTTTCAAAAATAATTCCCGCAATGCCACCCGTATGTTCAACAACGCTACTGATATTCGCCCGGTTGACATTGCCGGAAATAGTCAATTCGGTGCCGGCAACAAAGCAACCGACCAAGCCTCCCATACACGCAGTCATTCCATCTACCATAGTACGCGGCACCGTAGTCACAGAACCTTCTACAGTATTGTCAAGCAGGTAGAAATGCTCTCCTGCAGCGGTGGCAACAATTCCACCAGCATGGTATTCGCCAGTAATCGAGCCACTCACCGAAATATTCCGGAGAATCACCATTTCGCCATTAACATAAGAAGCAAGTGCAGATGCATGCGCCTGCTTTGTCGTTCGCACATTTACATTTTCAAACGAAAGATTTTCAATAATAACGGTATCATTTACTGCATAAATCGACGCGAACAGACTTCCTTCATGTTGTTCAAGGGAATCAACCGCATAAAGATTCGAGATTTTGTGATTGCCTCCATTAAGCTTGCCCCTGAAGTTTATAATCGGTTTCCAGTTACCCTTTGTCGGGCCGCAGACAGAACTTAAATCCAAATCGTTGGTAATCTTGAAGGCAAGACGCGCACCATTGTGATCCATTACGACACCCTTGTATTCAGTCGAATCAAGAAGCGCCTGCCTGAACTGCATCAGTTCATTCACCGAAGAAATCGTGAGCGGATTTTCGACAGATCCAAGCTTGTTGAGCGAGGTTACATTAACGATAATTCTTTTCGTGGCATTTTCGTTCAACACAAAAATGGTATCCGCGCCCAACGAATAAGGCATAGCAACTGAATCGTTCACAAAAGAGATGTTTCCGCGGGCACTATAGACATCGACAGAGTTCCCTTCTGCGTCTTTAACCGTATAGCTGATATTTTTCGTGATGCGTCCCACCACATCGTCTGCACCCAGGCGAACCGGAGTCGAGGCCACCAGCTGCGCATCACGAATTTCCTTCATCGGATTTTCTGCAAGGGTCTTGATTTGCGGATAGTAGCCTTCCTTATAGACCCAAAGCGAATCACCCAGGGCATCAATCGTTTTACCCGAAATCAAACTGTCCGTAACATAAGCAAGAGTTACATTGGAGAAATACATGGCATCTTCTTCAAAATGCGACATCACGGTATCGTAAATAGCATAGGCATCGGAAGCGGCTATGCTTAAATTTGCATAAATATTATCGCTATCGATAGCGCTGATGCGACCAAAAATACCGCCCGCATAACCAAAGCCAATCGCACCAGCATTCATATTATGGTCTGCATAGATGGAGTTAGCATTATCTTGTCCCACAATTCCGCCTGCATAGGCACCTGCATTAATCGTACCCAAATTCAGCGATTGAGAAACGTTTATATTATAATCTCTATTTGCCCCGACAATTCCCCCCGCATTAGTCCCTGCGAAAACACTTCCGGCATTCACACACATTAAAATATCTGGCGTATTACTCGATTTGGCTTGTCCCATAATGCCTCCAGCCGACATAGAAGCCTGTACATGGCCCGAGTTAAAGGCATTTATAATCGAAAAGCGACCCAATCCTGCAGTTGCAAGAATACCTCCCGAAATTTTACCCGAAGTCACATACCCCTTGTTCACCACGTTTTTCAGTTCGGCAGTGGGTGTTGTTAGATCACTGTAAATCACAGCGACAATTCCTGCTGCCGTATCAGCGGCAGAGACACTACCCAAATTTTTGCAACTATCGATGAGCACCCTGAATCCCCTGACAGCACCCACAATGCCACCCGCCTTGAGCGATGCATCGACATGGCCTTCATTCACACAATTCTTGATACGCACTCCATCCGGAAGAGCTGCATTACCAGCAGAGCCAACAATGCCGCCCGCAGCATTCCTACCCGATACATAGCCCTTGTTTTTGCAATTGGAAATAATCACATTTAAGTCGGCACTGCCTACAATCGAGCCCACCTGTCCATCTCGTTCCGAAACGATTCTCGAATTTTCACCAATGGTCAAATTCTTGATTTCTGTCGTTGAAGTAAGCTCAGTCTTCACCGCGCCAAACAAGCCATAAAAGCCAACGTCCGTGTCGTTGCGCTCCGGCAGCGGTTCATCAATATACAAGTAGTCAATCGTCTTGCCATTACCGTCAAAGCTACCCTTGAACGGATGTTCAATGGTTCCGATCGGCGTCCAGTTTCCGATATTCTTTCCACAAACGCTGCTCAAATCCAAATCGCGACCGAGTTTAAAATGCAAATCCGCCGCACCATTGGAAACATCGACGCCCTTGAACGTACCGCTACCGGCATTCACCGCATTACGCAGCAATACCAAGTCATTTTCATCATCGATGATTAACGGATTTTCGGCAGTACCCAAATCGGCTGCAAAAACGGCACAAGAAAGTGCAATAAAAAGCAAACACACCCTTTTGAGCATATTCATCCTCCTTATATATATACAAGTTAAATGTAATTAAAAAGGCATTGTCCGTTTGGACAACGCCTTCTGCAAAGCTAACTTAGGGCAAGAAATCCTATTTCACCATTATTTTTTGCGACAAATTGACCCCTTGGCCCGTAATTTTTACGAGGTACATGCCCTTTGCCGCATTCACCTTGAACTGGTGAGTGCCTGCCGAAAGCACGCCCCTGTAAAGCGTAGCAACCTTGTGGCCCGTCACATCGAAAAGTTCCGCCGTCACACTTTGCACGCGTCCCATCGAAAGGGTAAGCGTATTGCCATGCAGCTGCAAAGCCTTGGCACTAGCGCTACGGATAGAAGTCAGTCCCGAAGAACCATTGAATACAATCTTGATTTCAGGAATCATTTCTTCCGTGTTACCGAAGGCTCTACTAAAAGCATCATACTTGTCACTGTTGAAGTCCCAAAGCACCTGGTCATCGGCCTTGAAGTTATCGTACAGGATTGTGCCGGTGTAACCCTTGGCGTAGTTCGCGACAACCACACTTAAGGTCTTGTTGCGGTCAGCGTAGCTGGAAATATCGAACGAACAAGTCTTGGATTCACCCGCAGCAACCTCACATGCGCCAGCCACTTCGGTCCAAGTCCACGCATCCGTGAGCTTGAAAATCAAGTTCAGCTGGGCATCACTTGCGCCCTTGTTGGTCGCTTCGAAGGTAAGCGTAGAAGCCTTGCTCAAGTCCCATGTTTTTTGATATTCAATCTGCGCATCGTCGCCGCCGTAAGTCACAGCCATCTTACCATCGCCGCCTTCCTGGCTGATGGAGACATCCTTGATCTTGATAGATGCCTCTTCTGTAGCGGCGAGAGCCTTCATGGCATCGAGAGCCGGGTCGATAGTGTAGCTATAGCCACCAAATTGAGATTCGGTCTTATCGCCAATGTACTGCCAGGCAAGTGCACCTGCGTAACCGCCGTCAAAGGCCTTGCGGTAGCATTCTTCGGTGGTAATTTCAGTCTTGGCAGCCATGCTCGACGTATACGTTGTGCCGGCCCAGCCGCTAGCCGGGAATTCACCGATAATCATCGGCTTGGAATCGTAGCCGTAGGTGGTCGCCATCTGGACTGCGGTATTTACAAACGGAGAAACGGCGTTATCCTGATAATAGGGATAATAGTGTGTCTGGAAAAAGTCGAGCGTTCCATTCGCTTCGCCACCTGCTTCAATAAGAGCGGCGTCGTTCCAGTACTTCTGATACTTGATGTTCACACTGCCTGTAGAAACGAGAAGGTCTGGGTTCTGAGCATGGATAGCCGCAGCAACCTTGTTCGTGAACTTCTGGATTTTGGAAAGGGCCATCTTTTGGGTAGTCCAGCCACTGCATTCACTCGTCATGCCTTCGGGTTCATTGAACACTTCCCAGGTCATAAGCGCGTTGTGGTTGCCGATTGCCTTCACGACCGGATTAAGCACATTCGTAATGAAGGCTGCCGTACCTTCGTCTTCGAACAGTTTTTCGTTCGCCGTAATGTCGAGTTTTTCACTGTAAAGACCCCACTGGTTCGGTTCCATCAGATTATGACTGAAAAGACACATCGAAACCATCACGCCGTATTCTTCGGCAATATCCAAAGCCTTCTTCATGTTGGCGATGGTGTTTTCCTTAAGACCCGAAACCAAGTGCGTGCTCTGGTCGATTTCAGGGCTTTGACTCATGTTGTTGAACAACCACCAACGAATAGCGTTACCACCCGCGGCACGAGTACCTTCGACAGCCTTGCGCCAAGCGTTTTCGTTCAGCGGGGAATCGCCTACGTCGGAGTTGTAGTCACTCCAGGCGAGGTTTGTACCTGAGAAGAAAATCTTCTTGCCGTTATAGAGCAAATCGGTACCATTCACGGTGAGACCCGGAGCAGCAAAAGCAGCTCCACCAAACAAGAGAGCCCCACTTAGAGCCCAAAAACCAAATTTTTTCATAATACTCCTCAAACACCCTTTTTTCGGGGCGTTCTTCCTAAAGATATACTAATAAGACCTTAAATGGACTCTTTTAATTTCAAGGTGTTGACATTCATCACAAAGAATGTCCACACCTACAAAAAAATATCCCTAGCGCACGATCCAGCCGCCGCCAAGCACCATATCATCATCGTAAAATACAGCGCACTGGCCAGGGGTAACTGCAAATTGGGGCTGTTCAAAACTGGCGAGTGCGCAGCCGTCTTCCTGAATCTTGACCATGCAACGGGTCGGACGCTGGCGATAACGCACCATGCCCAGACATTCAAAAATATCGCCTGCAGCATAAGCATTGCCCGTTGCCGGATTCATGCCGTGCCATACACAGTTTTCGATGCGGACCTCACATGCCGAGACGGCCGACTTGTCGGCGGTCACCAGAATGTCTCCGGTTTCCGGATTCACGCTTTGCACAAAGGCGGGGACGCCCAGCGCAACGCCAAGTCCCTTGCGTTGCCCCACCGTGTAACGGTGGTAACCTTCGTGACTTTTTAAAATCTTGCCGTCGGCGGTCACGAAGTTTCCTGGGCGAGTCATCGGACCGAATCGGTCTTGCAAGAAAGCGGTATAATCATCGCCGTAAATATCAAAGCAAATATCCTGGCTGTCGCTTGCACTCGCATTTTCGAAGCCATGTTCTGCCGCCATCGCGCGAACCTCGGGCTTTTCCATGCCCCCGAGCGGAGTCATCACGCGCGCCATGGCGGAATCGGGCACGCCGAACAAGAAATAGCTCTGGTCCTTCGCAGCATCGCGGCCCTTGAAAAGCCTGCGCACACCACCGACCTCCTTCACGTTCACATAGTGACCTGTCGAGAGGAAGTCTGCGCCGTGTTCCAATGCAAAATCAAGCATCCAGCCGAACTTCACGTAGCGATTGCAATAGCAGCATGGATTCGGGGTACGCGCCCCCGCAAAATCACCGTGACAGCGTCTCAGCACCCGATCCGTGAAAGCATCATCACAAACAGCCACATAATGCTCTATACCAAGCTTTTTCGCCACCGCGCGGGCGCGCAGAACGCTTTCGTCTTTTTCGGGATCGTAAGTTTGTCCTGCATTCGCCAGAGGCGGCAACACACGCAGCGTTACGCCAAAAACATCGTACCCCTGTTCAAGCAACAGGAGTGCCGCCACCGACGAATCCACTCCCCCGCTCATTCCAACTGCGACTCTAGCCACTAATCAAACCTCAGCATGAGTGCAATCTCAAATTGCAGAATCTGCCTTAAGTGCGGGGTCTCGTCATCAAGCTTTTCGTGAATCTGGCGGTATTCAATGTAGCTGCTCATGGAAGCTATCTTATTGAACTGGTAGCCGGCACTCGGGCGCACAAACCATTCATGAGTACGAGACGGCACCGTGCGATCGACTAACGTCAACTTCGGATTATAAACCTCTGTAGGCCTATCCAAATACAATCCGTCATCAAAACTCCATTGCCTGAAGACTCCATCAGTACCACTTTCCTTATTCCACTTGTTGTAGCCTTCGACAGGATCGTATTCCTTACGGATAGTCTTCTTGTAGTCATAACCGGCCGTGAACTTGAGGTCAATGGAATTCTTGAATTTGAAGAACCACTTGAAGAACTTCACCGCCTTATCAAGCTTGAGAGGATACGTCACCGTGAAGTCATCACCTATATTGAACATGAAATCATTGTACAGCGATGTATGAATCCAGGGAATTTCCCAGAAGTAATCGGTGGTATCATTTCGGCTATTTGCCACAGAATCCGGCCACGAGGTAATGCCAATGACTTCTTCCTTGGGACGGCGATCCGTATTTTCAATCTTCATGCGCACGCTGTTTTCAATGCGCATATTGTTCTGCAGCAAGAAGGTAATTCGAACAAGCGGGTTGAAGTTGATACTCTGAGACCAGGAATCTTCAGCGCTCTGGAACGGATGTACCGTAGTCGTATAGGCATAGTCAAAGCGATGGAACGTCGACACGCTGCGGAAACGGTTCAAGAACGAAACACGCTGCGAGAAGTTCGGCACCGTAATGCCCACACCGATCTTCGGCCATACCGTCGTCGTATCAATGTACATCGGATATTCTCTGGACTGCGAGAAATCTTCCTTCCATTGCAAGTCACCCGTTACGCCGATATCCCAAATCGGAAGGGTAATGCCCGACCCCACCTGGAACTGACGAGAGACGGAATGTCTGAAATTACCCTGATAGACAACCGTATCCACATGGTGGTTCCTATACTGGGCAAAACGCACGTAATCGTCGCGATGGTCAAGGCCCATATCGCCCGTAACGATGTTATAGAAGCCACGATTGCGATAACCGTTACCCAAGCCAAGGCCATACAGATAGTATTGCAGCGGCGTCACGTTCTGATCTTCGTACAATTGCGCCAAGGTGAAGTTTTCACCCACCGTATTGGTACTTGCCGCCCAATTGAAGCGGACTTCACGCCACTTGACTTTATCAAAGGCTGTCGCCACCGGGTTTTCCTTACCAAAGCTACGGGCCAAATCAAGCACCTTCAAGGACGGAGAGAACTCAAAGCGGTTCGTCTGCGAAATGGTCCAATAGTTTTTCTCCAGGGTGGTTTCATCCATAAAGTCAAAATCATCGGGGATAGTCTTTTGCTGGTTGAAATCAGAACTGAAGTTTGCGCTGAAGGGCAAGAACGGAATCAGGCGCGGATTAAAGCCGATCTTGAACTGCTGCGAACGGGAGCGTTCATTACGCAGAATACCGTATGCACGACCATATTCCCTATGACCAACACTATCCACCTTGTAGAACACCGTCGTATCGTACCTGATTTCGTAAGATTCAGGATTCTGCATGTCGATGGCAAAGGTATCGCCATTTTCCTTAATGCGCGGAATAGTATCGTAAGGAATAGCCACAATACTGTCGCCCGATATATAGACGCGACGGTCCGTATGGTCATAATCAAAGATATAGTCGCTGGCAAAAAGTCCGCCATCTCTCGAGGTAAAGAAATTCTTCTTCACAAAGGCTTCGCGGTCTCCGCCGCCATACATATCACGCTTGATATTCAACGAATAGTTCGTCGAGAGGAACGAGAAAATGTTCCAGCGCATGTTCAGCTTGTGGTTCAATTCAGTCGTGTAGGTCACGATTTTATCGACCTGCGGATCCACATAATCGGGGTCACGGCTCTGGTTCACATAGCGAATATAGTTCAAGTCGAAAATCGTCAGGTCGAAGGTCTGCGGCCACGGTTCAAATTCCGTTCTCGAAATAGGCTTCAGCCATTCATACTTCGACAGACCATCGAGAGGCCTAAACTTGAACAAGCTGAAAGTACCCAACTTATATTCAATTACCGTATGGTAAGAATAAGTCGAGTCGGCAGAAGTCGTCGTCCTACCTTCGGATTCGTTATACGAATAGCTGAATGCCGGACGGTCGAGGAAGATCTGCGACATCACCTCGCCCAGCTTGGAATCATGGGCATGGTAGTCTTTACGGTAACTGATGCCAAAGGACTTCTCGCGCACATAAGACTGGTAGCCCTTAGATTCCGCATCGTCACGCAATTTCTGCTCTTCCTTGTCGGAATCGATTGCAAGGCTATTCTGGAACATGTCGCCCGTGAGGTCCACGAAGCTGCTTCTCTTAAGCATCATGTCGTCCGTAGGCTTCATGTAGGGACGCTTGGTAGAACTATGGTAACCCAAAGAAAGCGGGATATGGAATCCGGCGCTATCGTTCAGGAACTTATTCAAGTTCATGGTAAAGTCGCCAGCCACATCGAGCTGGGAAGCCGCCACAGAAGTCTTGGGTTTCGGAGAACCATTAGAAGTCGAAAGGGTTGCAAAGTTTCCGTCCTGGTAACGAACCGTTCCAGAAAGCGAAATGAAGTCGGCGAAATTCACCTGGCCACCCGTACGTGCAGCATAGCCCCATTCCGTATCCATATCAGAAAGGCGCAAGTCATCCAGCCAGAAGGTACCCGAATCCAGTTCTGCAGTCGAGGCGCTGGAATCGGCAATAATCACAAAGCGCATCCAGTCGACGCTAGTAATCGAAGGATTACCGACCAATCTCAACTTTTCTTCGCGGTCACCGCCCAAATCCTTTTCGACGGCATTCAAATAGGGCGGACGACGTCCACGCTTAAGATCCGAGAATTCAGCCACATCCATGGCAAAGGCGTTGGCAAGCCAGTTACGTTCGTGGCAATCCTGGGGACGTTCCTTGTCTTTGCAAGGAGAATTGACCGGGCGGAAGCTCCATTCATAATAATCGTTAGAGCCTTCCAAGGAGCCTTCACCGAACTGGATTGCAAATCGTACCGGAGCCTTGCTCACGCCCTTCTTGGCCTCATAATGGATTTCCATTTTAAGGGAGCGATAATTCGAGAAGTCCTTCACGTCCGTTTCAAAAATACGGGTAACACCCACTTCTTGCCCAGGGCTCATGCCATGGTAATCAAGGACCAAAGCCGTTTCTTTGAGCGGGGCGTTAGAATCAGAATCGCGTTCCGTACGGGTATTGGGCGACTTGTGGTATTTGTTCGCATCTTCGCGGTTATTGATAGTCTTCACGCTGATATAAGTCGTATCTCTCGCCACAATATTTTCGGAAGCCATGGTTTCAATTCCATTCACTTCCACGATCTGCGAATGTTCTGTAGAACTGGTCCTGTACAAATCGGCCACCGTCGTTTCTTCCCAGGCATTTCCGACCACGGCAAGACTTACAATCTGGACCTTCGCTTCGGCGACACCGTTATTCAACTTGCCCAACCAAAGCCTACTAAACTGGGCCTCAGAAAGAATCGTCAAGTAATCATTGGTCGAAGGAGAAATAATCGTATCGTACTGGTACAACGGAATGCGCCATTTACGCCAACCATTTCTCAGTTCTTCAAAGTTAATCTTGTTGGTATCAGACAAGTCTATACGGTAACGGACAAAGCTGATGTCCTGATCCAAGGATCCGTTCTTGTTAATATCTTCGGTATCGTAGGTACGTTCACCCGCATTGTTTTCGGTTCCGTTAATCTGTCTAGGCGGATCACTTTCGTCTTCCAGGTCATCATCGTAGTTATCACGGGCTATGTCGCTTGTAGAAGCATCCACATTTCCCATTCGAACGCTGTATTCCGTTCCCTTACAAGGAGTCGAGCGGCAATCCCAAACCGAGTCAAATTCATCATTGCCCGACAAGCCGTCGAGACCTCTGTCATGAAGGGCCGTCGTAGAACCAATGTCGTTTTCACCATTGTACTGGCCGTTCGGAGCCGTACCGTTAATAGAAAGGTCTTCACTGACAAGGCCCAAATCCAAATAGAGAGAGCCCACATTTCCGCGTGCCACCACCTCGATGTACTTCATGTCACTCAAGTCATGGTAGTAGCTGCTGTTCGGACGCATGACACCGCCCCAGGAATTTCCGGACAGGTTGTCATTTGCACGCAAGGTCATCTTGAGCACCGTCAGGTGCTGGTTATCCACATCGGAATTTCCGACCGGCGTATAAATGTTCTTGTACAGTTCGGTATTGTTGCTATGCCAAATGAAATCACCCTTGTGCTTATAATCCAAATTTTCGACATAAGTCAAGGCGCTCATGTCACCACTAGCCGCAGACGGTTCCACGCCACCCGGAGGCGATGCCTGGTACCAAGAAAGACGGGAAAGGGGATAAGTCAATCCAGAAGTTGTCGCTTCAAAATCTTCAACCAAAGCTGACTGTTCATCGCTAGTATTTGCATTATGGCGACTTGCAGCGAATTCAGCTTCATAGCGCCAAGAAGACTGGGCCGTCGTGTTGATACCCGGAATCAGGTTCACCAGTTCGGTCAATGCCGGCACTGTATCCTGCAAGCGGAGGTTCATGCCCCACAGCACGCTAGAATAAGGTTCGTTGCCAAGCGTCGGAGTCTTCGCCGTCGTGCTCTGGCTCTTGTAAAGGGCGGTGATACCGAACACGGATCCCGCGCCCATGCCGTACAGGTCTAGCGGAAGTTCGGCGCGGGCACCCAGCAACAGCTTGTTGTCGATTTCAAACAGGGGTTCGCATTCGTAAGTGACCTTGATTTCCTTGTTCGGGTCAAGGGCGCGTTCACTCAAAAGTTCAATCTGGCCCAGTTCATAGTTCACTTCGTAGTCGGTTCCACGGATAAGGGTCGTGGAACCCGCCGTCACCTTTTCTGTACCCGGCGAAATATCCATACAGGAACTACCGCTCACGGAATAGCTGGAACTGGGGTCGCGGACACTCAAGGTAGAACTGCGACGCTTACCTACAGATTCGAAATAGAAACGGCTCGTGTAGCGAGAAAGGTTGTAAACAGGGAGCGTATAGAGTTGAGCCATGGCCGCAGACGAATCCAAATTACGCAAAGGTTCCAAGCAGTTCTGAGCAGCAAGGTCCGCCGCTTTTTCCTTCGCGGAACTGTAAAGGGAGTCCGAAGCCTTTCTACAAGGAAGCCACATTTCACCCGTGTAATTACCCGAAGCATCCTTCTTAAAGATGGTCGCATCGTTTACCAGCGGAGTACCCGTGGATTCGTCGACAAGGCCTAGTTTCTTGAGGTAGTCCCCTGCAATACCGGACTTGTTTTTCATGCGCAGCACAAAGTTCGAAGAGCTTGCATCCGAAATGCCGATGGAATACACGTTACGCAACATCAGCTTGTCGATATCAGTAAGTTCCGAAAGTGTCGCATCCCACTGAATAAGGGCAACCGTATCCCCTTTCTTCACAGACGACTTACCACGATCTTCAGACCAGCTTGCGGCAAGCAAGGTGTTACGGCTTACACCATTCACCTTCACGACGCCCATTTTATCATCGTAATCAAATTCCTTGATGGGGGTAAGGCGTTCCACCTTCTTAACAACCGATTTACCATTGGGCGTCACGTATTTAACGTATACGTTTTCAATCACTTCTTCTTTCGAATTCGTGGCACCTCGCTTGAAGAGTTGCAAGTCTGTCGCCTTATAAACCTTGGACCTTTTACCTGACTGCGAAACATCTCTGACGTATGAATCTCTCGTAGCATAGTTCAAGAAGTAATAGCGATAAGCAACAAACTGCTTGTCCAGGATCTGGAATTCCGTAGTCGATTCATTCGCCTTAAGACTGAATTCTTCCTGATCGCCACCATCCTGCGAGGCAATCGTCGTCAGGCGCCAGTCGCCCAACTTCCAGTCGGCCTTGATACCGAACAGCCCCTGGTGGTTCTCGGAGTAACCCGTGAGTTCCGTACCCGTCAATGCAAGGTTCGTGGTACCGGCTTCTACGCGCTGCAGGATGTAATCTTCGAATTCGTCCTTATAAGATTCCTCGTAAACCACGCGAACCTGGTTACGCGCACCGAGACCTTCTTCCACATTGTTAATTTCGACCGTGATGTAAGGACCGATTTTACCCTTCACCATGAAGTTCGGCGTGTAGTTCAGAGTCGGGCTGGGCCACAAACTCGTATTGGTACTACCCTCGGCATCATCCTTTTCGCCGTAACCCTTCAAGCGGATATCCATGGTACCCTGGAGCATCAGCTTCGGCTTGTCCAGGCCAAAGTCACGCATCCATGCGGGCATCGTTACCGGAATCGTAATGTCGAACACCGAACCGGTCTCGGGAGTCTCGTAGCCTTCGTTGGCCTTTCCCACCAAATCGTTCAGCCACAGGCTCTTCTGGCCCACGCTGTACATGTCCGACACATAGTCCGCAAGTTCAGGGTAATGCGCAGTCCACAAAGTGGTGGTATCGCGAGAAACGGAATTCACGCGTTTTTCGCTCACGTCCATTTCACGGGTCGACACATCGATATCGTGACTAAAGACCTGCCCCTTGCTCGTGCTCATGAGCGTTGGCGAAGAGCCAATGCCACCAAACGGCAAAAGGCCGTTAAGCGGATTTACCGAAGGCGGTAACGCAATGTACTGGTAAGTGGGCTGCCATTCGGTCTCTGCCGGGTCAGGTTCAGACGTCTCGGCATCGCTTGCGGACACAACCGAAACAGAGTCGCTCTGGGACCAGGCGATTCCTACGGCAAGGGCGATAGTCGCCACCGGCCACAAGCGTTTTAGACCTTCAAAAAACACAATATTCTTCTATACAGGTGCCCCATAAAATACTGAATTCGCATACCGCAAAACCACCTATAATATGGAATTTTTCCTGCAATTTGTGCGAAATTAGCAATTTTTCATTCAGCCTGACGGCTAGTTAGTAAATAAAATCATTAAATATATGCGGGAGGGGACCCAGCTCGGAGTTGCGAAGGCCGCACGGTCCCCTCCCTGCACCCTCCCCTTCCTTGGCCGACGCAGTTTTTCTAAAAATGCAGGTTACTTTATCTAAAAAAATCCTCGGACTTTTATCCGAGGATTATTGATTTTTTCTTGTAACTCGTGCGGGCTACGTGAGCGAAAAACGCCTGGTATTAACCAGGCGTGTTCGCGAGAGCTAGGCGATATCACATTTACATGATGCGATAGAGCCGAGCGGTCTTCTGTGAGCAACAAAGCCCTCGGGTGTTAACCGAGGGCGGTTGCGAGAGGATCGGCTCCAGAGTAAGGATTCTGGAGAATTTAGTCGATCCGGTCTGTATTAAAGCGGGATGTTCGCGTGCTTCTTCCAGTGACGCTTCTGTTCCTTGGTCTTCAAGGCATCGAAAGCGGTAATCAGGCGCTTGCGAACATCGGCCGGGTGAATCACTTCGTCGACCACGCCCATGGAGGCGGCAACGTAGGGGTTCATCAGTTCTTCTTCGTACTTGGCGATGCACTGGGCGCGAGCGGCCACCGGATCCGGAGCTGCAGCGATTTCCTTCTTGTTGATGATTTCCACTGCACCTTCGGCACCCATCACGGCCACCTGGGCAATCGGGAGGGCGAACACGTAGTCGGCACCCACGTCCTTACTGTTCATGGCAATGTAAGCACCACCGAAAGCCTTGCGCAGAATGAGCGTCACCTTCGGCACGGTCGCTTCGGCAAAGGCGTAAAGAAGCTTTGCACCGTGGCGGATAATGCCCGAGTATTCCTGCTTGGAACCCGGCATGTAACCCGGAACGTCAGCGAGGGCGAGCAGCGGAATGTTGAACGCGTCGCAGAAGCGAACAAAGCGGCCAGCCTTGTCGGAACCATCCACGTCCAAGGAACCGGCAAGCACCTTCGGCTGGTTAGCCACGATACCGATGGCTTCACCGTTCAGGCGAGCAAAGCCGATCACCACGTTCTTGCCCCAGTCGCTCTGCACTTCAAAGAAGCTGTCGGCATCGGCAAAGGCGGCAATCACGGACTTCACGTCGTAAGCCTGCTTGTAGTTATCCGGAACGATGTCCTGGATAGAGGCGCTGTTGTCGAAGGAAGCGGCAACTTCGGTCGATTCGGACTTGGTGAACAGCTTCTTGAAAAAGCCTTCATCGTTCTTGGCAGCTTCGGCAATCTTGCAGTTGCATTCGGCAGATTCCTTGCGGTTGCTCTGCGGCAAGTAGCTGAGGAGCTTGCGGACACCTTCGAGGCACTTCTTGTCGTCTTCGTACATGAAGTGAGCCACGCCGGACTTTGCCATGTGCACCGGAGCGCCACCGAGTTCGGCGGCGGTGATGTTTTCACCCATCACCTGCTTTACGACAGCCGGGCCGGTAAGGAACATCTGGCTCGTGTTCTGGGTCATGAAAATGAAGTCGCTGAGTGCCGGAGAATAGCAGGCGCCACCAGCGCAGGGGCCCATGATCACGGCAATCTGAGGAATCACGCCAGAAGCCCAAACGTTGCGGGCCATGATGGCGCTATAGCCAGCGAGAGAGAACACGCCTTCGTCGATACGGGCTCCACCGCTATCGTTCATGGCGACAAACGGAGCACCGGCTTCGACAGCCATGTCCATCACGCGGCAAATCTTTTCGGCGTGGCACTGGCCCAGGGAGCCGCCACCCACCGTAAAGTCCTGGGAGGATGCAAACACCAGACGGCCGTTCACCTTGCCGTAACCGGTCACGACGCCGTCACCCAGGACGACCTTGCTTTCTTTGAGCACGCGGTTGCTCGACTTGCGGAGTGCACCGACTTCAACAAACGTACCTTCGTCGAACAGCATTTCCATGCGTTCGCGGGCAGTGCACTTTCCGGACTGGTGCTGCTTATCGACACGGGCAGCACCACCAGCTGCCTGGGCCTGGGCCAGGTAGTTATCCAGCTTGGCGATATACTTTTCGTTCCACATTTTGTAAAGAACTCCTGTACTTGTAAGATTTTCGTAGCCAAAATTAGAAAAAGCTATTGAGCTAGTCAACGACTTTTGTTTCTTTTTGTTTAAATAAGCAAGATAGAAGAAGATTGTAGTGATAGCCGAGGAGACAAATTAAAAAAGGCGGGTAAATACCCGCCTCTATAATTCTTATAAACGAAGCATTAGAGGAACACTTCGATACCACCGCGGCACTTTTCCCAAGTGGAGTTCTTCTTGCACAGAAGATCCATCATCTTGTCGTAAGTAGCTGTGTTGCTGAAGCCCTTCCACAGGCGACGTTCCACGGATTCACCGCTATCCTTGTCGATGGTGGTGATGGTGTCGTAGTAGGCCGGATTGTCCTTGAATTCAGAAATCAAGATACCCTTCAAGTCTTCGGTGTAAATCTTGGAAGCATACTTGAGGATGGAATCGTTGAAGTTGAGTTCGTTTTCGACCAGCCATTCGAAGTCCTGAATCGGATCGCCGTAGATGAGCCAATGCTTAAGGGCAAGGGCCACCACCAGGTCCTTCACGGCGCTACGGAAGATAAACTTGTCTTCGAGACGGCCGTTCCAGGTGATACGGGTCAGCGGGTTATCGTCGTTCGCTTCGATAGAAACGCCCTTACCCGGGGTCACGCGGCGGATCTTGATCGGCAAGCGGCTAAGGAGCTGCCAAGCCTTGGTGAAGGCGATGGTCTTACGCACGAAGTCGCGTTCCTTATCCGGAGACACACGCACGAAGGCACCAAAGCAGCGCTGGTACAGGGTTTCCTTATCGAAAATGCAGTCGCTGGAGCGGCATTCGCTGAGCTTGCCATCCATCATGAAGAGGGTCTTGGCAAGTTCGGGGCGCATACGCACTTCGAGCTTACGGGTACGTGCCTTGAGGCGCACGCCATCCTTATAAACGTAGGTAAAGCCTTCTTCCTGGTAACGCTGCCAAATGAAGAACTGCAGATCGTCAGCAGCACGCAGGTGGTAGCTGAACACCGGGTTCTGGCGGTTGTTAGCCATGGTCACCTGGTTCAGGAAGTTGTCGGCACCAGGATACGGCACCACGACCTTCACGAGCACCTGCGGGTTCACCGGCTTCTTGCTCTTCTTGGCATACTGTTCATAGGTGAACAGGGACTGGGCACCGTTAATAATCTTCGGGCGTTCAATATAGAGAACCTTCTTGCCGTCGCGTTCCTTGAGGCGCAGGTCATCACCGGTAAGGGTCATACCGTTGTGCAGGAACGGGAAGTCATCCACGTTCACGTTCTGGTCGTCGTTGCGTTCCATGGTCTGGAAGGCGTCGATAAGAGCAGCGTTCGTGTGAGTGAGGTTACCGAGGTAAGTACGGATGTTACTGGAGACGATAGCCATGTTGTGCTTCGTCTTGAGGCGCTTACCCAGGTTCACGTGGTAGTCAAAAATCGTACGAATCGGGCAGAAACCGAGGAACAGTTCACCGTGATCAGAGGTCAGGTGGAGCGGATCGGAATCCATCACGATTTCAAGTTTGTCGTCGGCGCTACGGAAGTCGCGGGTCAAGTCGTCATGTTCGGCAATGATTTCGAGCTTAGCCTTGACTTCATTCTTCCAGATGCCGAGCTTGCGGCGCATGTCCTTGAGGGTACGTTCCAGTTCAGAGTCGGTAATGTCGCGGGTTGCACGGGTACGGAGAACCGTAATTTCGAGCGTTTCCATGTAGGGGCGACTTGCCGGGGAATCGGAATCTTCCTCTTCGTCATCGTCAGAAATCTTATTAACAGCCCAAGGATCAGCTTCTTCGCGGAGCGACATAAAGAACGGATTAGGAGGGTCGCTGGTGCGGAAAACGGCAATCTGGAGCTGTTTGAGGTCGGAATTCAGGTGAGAAACGACCTTTTCGAGCGGAGTGTCTTCATCGAGGAAGATGAAGAATTCCATAAAGCCTTGGGAATATTGGAAACCATGGAAGCAGCCGTTTTCATCAAGGTTTAGATGCCGGAGTGCCTTAATTCTGTCAGTAGGATCGTTCGGATTGAGACTCAAGAGGCTAGCCACAAAAGCTAGACGGCGTTCCTGCGATTTGGTTAGTTCCATTTTTTCCTCAGTTCTGTTATATTTACAATAGCAAAAGTCGGGTGCAAATGCGGCACCTTACCCTTAATATCGTATTTTGCACCTTAAAAATAGTTTCAAAATGCCCCTTTGTGGATAAAAAGCATACATTTTTTTCATTTTTTTTCAAAAGCCCCCCTATTTATAGTGAACATCTGTGCAAAAATCATACTTTTTTACTTTTTTTGAATAAAGATTCATCTTTTCGGGGCAAAAATGCTATGATTTACACTATAGGAGATGTTCCCATGAATTTGCTAGATATCATTAATAAAGCCAAGGCCGAAAAAGCCACCTCGTTAGACCTTTCCCAAAAGGAACTGAGAATCCTTCCTCAGGAACTTTTCGAATTGGAAGACCTCGAAGAGCTCATCCTCGACCGCAACATGCTCGTGGAACTCCCCGACGATATTTCCAAGCTCAAGAAACTGAAAAAGCTTTCCGTGAGCGAAAACGACCTGATGGAGCTTCCTGAAACCATCGGCGAACTTACAAATCTTGAACACCTGTACCTGGGTTACAACAGCCTCTCCGAACTTCCGGATTCCGTAGGCAACCTCAAAAAGCTCCAGACGGTGAACATCGCCAAGAACCAGCTTTTGGACCTGACCCTCGAAGTCGGCAAATGGGTGAACGTCACCAAGCTGAGTCTCCACGACAACATGCTTTCTGAAGTCCCGGCCACCCTCGGCAAGCTGAAAAAGCTCCGCAAGCTCTACCTCGACAACAACGACCTGACTTCCATTCCGGCCACCCTCGGCCACCTGGAATCGCTTGAGGTCCTGATGGTGTCGGGCAACAACCTGGGTGCCATTCCCTCGGAATTCAGCAACCTGAAAAAGCTCAAGGAACTGGTGCTCGACGCAAACCAGCTCGCCACCCTCCCCGAAAGTCTCGCCGAATGCGACAGCCTCGAAACCATTTCCGTCGTCGAAAACCCGATGGAAGGCGGTATTCCCCGTGTGCTCCTGGACAAGAAGGGTCTGAGCATCGACCAGTAATTTTTAGACGAGAGAACGGACCTTCGGTCCTACAGACGAAAGACGAAAGAGGTTTAAGGAGAATACGGAGAATGAATCTACTGAGAAAATTCTCTTTTCCCCTTTTTTGTATTTCAAAGAGACTTTCTCTCGTCTTTAGTCTCCTCATAGAGGATAACTCTACTAAGGCGCTAAAGCGCCTAGTACCGTTTATCTCGTCTCTCGTCTTTCTCGCTGCCTGTAGTGACTTTTTCGAGCCGGTAGACAGCACTCCCGCCCCGACTGAATACACTTATAATTATTGGCTATTGCAACGGACATACCTGTTCGAAGACGAACTGGCGTCGCTGGATGAAAACGGCGATTCTGTCTCGGATTTGTACGCCCGCCTCCAAGACCCGTACACCCGATACGTTCCGCCCTCAAAAAGCGAAGCAGCCATTACGCAAACCAACACGAGTATCATACCCGGGGATGTAGGAATGGAATACATCCTATTCTCCCAGGCAGACCACCCGCTAATCATCTATCGTGTGTACCCCGAAAGCCCCGCCGGTCGAGCAGGAATCAATCGCTACGGAAACATCCTAAATGTCAACGGAACAGAACTCATTGGCGAAAACGCCAAAGACGTCTACGATTCCATTCTCCTATACAACAAGGATCTATCTATAACCGTCGCCTATCAGGGAGACACCACAACTTACGAAATCACCAAGGAAGATGTTTACGCTCCGACAGTGTTCATCGACACCCTGGACAACGTAGAAATCATTACCATCAAGGCCTTCAAGCTCAATACCGTCGATAAACAAAACGGCACCCTGGGAGAACTACGGACCTACCTGGAAGCAACAAAAAATTCCACTGCACCCAGGCTCATCGACTTGCGCAACAATCCCGGCGGCCACGTAAACCACTGCACCGCAATGGCAGACCTGTTTATTCCAAAAGGCCCTATTTCGATACGTTCCTGGCGAACCTTCGATACCGACGGCACCCCCATTTACCGTAAAGAAATAATCAACGCCAAGAAGGGCGATGCCGGCGAAAACAAAAAATTCGTCGTCCTCGTAAACAAAAACAGCGCAAGCTGTTCTGAAATCTTTACCGCCGCACTCCAGGAAGGGGCAAATATTCCCATCGCAGGAGACACCACCTATGGCAAGGGAATCGGGCAGACCACTTGGCACACCATGGCAGGCGGCCTCGCCTATATCACGAACATTGAATTTTTGACGCCCAAACAGAATTCCTACCACAAAAAAGGAATTATACCTAAATACACTTGCGACTCGCCATCCATCATATGCGGGCTAGAAGCCATTCAAAAACATTACGGAAAGACTCTTACCCAAAAGAGTATTCCCGACTATCTGGACAACATTATTAAACGTTCACCAAAAGACTTTGAAGGTGGAGCCATTATCGAAAGCGACTTTGTTCCCGACATTACCAAAATGAACTAAGTTCGCCTAGAAGACCCGCCGGAGGAAATATGAAATTGAAAAAACTGTCTTTTGCATTAGGAGCCTGCGCCTTACTATTTATATGCGCATGCGAAAGCACCATAAGCAGCGACTCGTCGGACAACCGATTCGGTTCTAACGTATTGTTTGATACTTACTCCCCTGACGAAATCAGCAACGAAGTTGAAGAAGAACTTTATCTCAATTTTATATGGCTCGACTTAGCCTATCTCTATGCCCACACCCGTAATGAAATTGGCGACGACTACCGAGAATACCTTGGCAAGGGAACCGAAAGCGTAAACAAGGTTAAAGGCCGTTGCACCGGCAACTATTACGACGTATGTTACATGTACAACCAAATGGCCGATCCCTACACAAGGTACTATGACCCCAACATCGCAAGCATAGTCTACAAGAATGTCATGGAATCCGATGCTATAATAGGCATAGGCGCAGAATTTGAAATGGTTTCGGATTCATCATCGAATCATGTGGTCATTACCCAAGTTTATCCAAATTCTCCCAGTGACAAAGCCGGGCTCCAGGAAGGCGACACCATCAAGTCGATTGACGACATTCCTATAACCAAGCCCGAACATGTCGACAGACTGTGTTCTGGAGAAAAAGGCACGACCATTGAAATTACCGTCAGCCGCGACGATGAAACCGTAACCGCAGATGTAATCCTTGACGAGTACAACGTCCCCACCGTAAAGGTTCATTACGAAGACTCCATTCCCGTTATTGAAATTTTGGAATTCACTAAAGTAACAATCAATCCTGACGGAACCTATGGAGAATTTCTTGACGCTCTTGAAAAGACAAAGGGAGCCAAGTCGACCATTATCGACCTACGCAGAAACCTCGGTGGCGATGTAGATCACTGCAACAATGTTGCCTCCGAATTTCTTTCGGCCGGCGACACAATCCTTAGTGACGTGATGACAACGATAGATACAATCATGGTGAAAGGCCACAAGCGACTGGCCCAAGGATTCGACACCATCACCTATACCGCCGCCGCAGACGGTCTGGGAAAAGACCGCTACTATGTCCTTTTGTCTAGCGATACTTCCGCCAGCTGCGCAGAAGTGGTACTATCGGCCGTCACCGTCAACAGGAAGTTCCCCGTTGTAGGCCTTACCTCTTACGGCAAGGCAATCGGCCAGGGAATATTTACCGAAGAAGATGCCAGCATTCGAGGCATAGCCTTGATTACCGCAATGACCGGAATCGACAAGAACGGTGAAAGTTATCAGGATTTGGGAATCGCTCCGGACTACGAAATTTCCGATCCCGACGAGCAAATGGCCAAAGCCGTGAAACTTGCCAAAAAGGCGAAGGAACGTCGCACCGCCGGATACGGCACCAAGAGGCTGCATCATTTTGCAAAGGCCCGCGACAACACCAACTTAAACAAGCCTTTCCTGACCCCGAAAGACCTGAAAACAAGATACAAGATTTATAAAAAGAAGCTATAAGCTACGCATACGCACCATCACATCGGTGGTGTCGTTTGCTTTTACGGCAGGGGCGGCGAGAGTCGCCTCTATTTGTTTGCGGATTTCGGCCACCTGGTCCTTGAGGCGAGCAAGCCGCTGCCCTTCGAGCTTGGGGGCGGCAATCATGGTCTTGGACGCCGGATTGATCCAGGCGCCCTTTTCGTTCTTGAAACCCAGATGCAGGTGCGGGCCGGTGCTGCGGCCCGTGGAACCCACGCGGCCAATGCACTGGCGCGCAGCCACTTTGGAACCCACCTTTACGCCGCGAACAGACAGGTGCATGTACCAGCTTTCGGAGCGGTCCCTGTGACGAATGGCAATCTTGTTGCCGCTAAACGGGTCAAATCCAGAAACCGTCACGATGCCCTCGGCAACGGCATAAACCGGCGTACCTGTGGGGCTACCATAGTCAATACCGTAATGAGTCTTGCGCTGGCCCGTAATCGGGTGAATGCGGCTACCGAAAGGGCTCGTAATATGCAGGCGGTCAAGCGGATAACGCAGGCCGTCAAAGACCAAAGCTTCACCCTTTTCGGTATAGTGGGCATTAAAGGAACTTTTCGGATCCGGATCTTCGTAACGGAAAGCTTCATGGTGACCCACGATACGGCCGTCGAATTCGGCGTAAACGACTCGGCCGTCAATCCAGATAGAATCCTGGTAGAAGGTCTCTTCGAGCAGAATGCGGAACTTGTCGCCGGCGCGGGCCAACGGGAAAGCCACCTTGCACTGGAGCACGCCACTCACGATACCTACCATGCGACCGGGGATACCCACCTTGAAAAGCGTACCGTTCAAGGTGCTGCCTTCGGTCAGCGCGCCTTCGAAAATGGATTGACGGCGAGTCACCGGCTTTTGAATCAAGCTGTAGACATAGCCCGAATCCTTGCGCGTGAGAATGTGAATCGTTGCCGGATTCGGGGCATAACGAAACTTCTGGACGCTCCCCGCCGAATCGAGAGCGACATAAAAGACTTGTCCCACGCGGAGTTTCGAAAGTTCTACACTATCCTGCAACGCAAGCACAATCTTGCCGCGTTCGCGTTCGTTAATGTGCATGCGGACAAGCACCTGGAAAAGGCCATCGCCTGCTCGAACGGTATCGTTATGGACATCCCAATTGCCGGGTTGCAATTGCACCTGTTCAATTTCATTCGTAAGGGAATCGATTTGTGCACGTAGGCGGTCGCCTTCATCTTTAAGATCTTGAATTTTGCCTTCTTCATTGCAGCCAAGCAAAGAAAGCAAGAAAAATGCGAATAAGACGACAAGCCAAAAGCGGTTCACATGCACCTCAAAATGATGGTACAAAATAGAAAAAATCCCCTCGCGTTTAAGCAAGGGGATTCTCAAAGTTCTTATTTGAACCGATTACTTGGCAGCGGCCGGTGCAGCTGCAGCGGGAGCGGCAGCGGCGGCAGCGGCGGCAGGAGCAGCAGCGGGTGCGGCAGCAGCCGGAGCAGCGGCAGCGGGCTTAGCTTCGGCCTTCGGGGCTTCAGCAGCAGCCGGCTTTGCTTCGGCAGCGGGCTTGGCGGCTTCAGCAGGCTTAGCTTCTGCGGCCGGCTTTGCAGCGGCGGGCTTAGCTTCAGCCTTCGGGGCAGCCTTAACAGCAGCCTTCTTTTCAGCCTTCGGAGCTTCGGCCTTGGCCGGTTCAGCAGCCGGAGCGTCGGCAGAATGAGTATCGATGAGTTCCATTTCGAACACGAGCGTGCTGTTACCCGGAATCTGCGGGCCACGGCCACGCGGACCGTAAGCGAGGTCGCTCGGAATCCAAGCGGTGACCTTGCCGCCCACCTTCATGAGCTTGAGCATTTCGGTCCAGCCCGGAATCACGGCGCCGATCGGGAATTCAAGCGGTTCACCACGGTCGATAGAGCTGTCGAACTTGGTGCCGTCGAGGAGCGTACCGGTGTAATGAACCTTCACGATGTCGCCATCGGCCGGAGTTGCACCCGTACCTTCGGTAATCACCTTATACTGGAGGCCAGATTCGGTGGTCACGACGCCTTCGGCAGTCTTGTTCTTGGCGAGGAATGCTTCGCCAGCAGCCTTGTTGGCTTCGGCAGCGAGGCTGTCCTTCTTGTTCTTTTCAGCCTGACGAGCCTGAGAAAGGTCGGTCAAGGTCTGGAAGATGATGGAGTCGTTCATCAAGAAATGAGCGGAATCTTCGTTGTAGCGTTCCTTGAAAGCCTGGATAAAGAGATCGAGGTCGAGATCGATAGAGTCGCGGGTTACCAACTGGAAACGAGCCTGGTTACCGAAATGGGCACCGAGAGCATAGCTGTACTTATCCTTATCGGTCACCAAAGCAGTCTTGGTCTTGGGACCCTGGCACAGCTGATCACAACCAGTCAGAGCAAATGCGAGAGCACCCGCAGCAATAATGAGTTTTTTGTTCATTTTATCCTCTTTTATGTTTGACAAACGAAAAATAACAAAATCTTACGCCAAAAGACCAATTGTAACCCATTTTTACCAAAAGAAATTGGTATATTGCGTTTCGTTAACAAAAGAAGGATATTTATTATATGTGCGGAATTGTCGGATATATCGGCCAAAACGAAGCTCTACCTATCTTGGTCGGCGGTCTTAAAAAGTTGGAATACCGCGGCTATGACAGCTCGGGCGTCGCCCTGATCGAAGACGGAAAGATTGAAACCGTCCGCGCCTCCGGCAAGATTGCAGCCCTTGAAGACAAACTCAAAACAAAACCACTTCATGGTCACATCGGCATCGCCCATACCCGTTGGGCCACCCACGGCGCCCCGACTGAACAGAACGCACACCCGCACCAAAGCTTTGACGGCAAGATTTCGATTGTCCACAACGGCATTATCGAAAACTATGCCATTTTGAAGAAGAAACTCCAGTCCGAAGGCGTTGAATTCAAGTCCGAAACCGACACCGAAGTTGTCGCCCACTTGATTGCCCGCTATTACAAGGGCAACCTCAAGGAAGCCGTCCTCAAGGCTATTTCCAAGATTGAAGGTACTTTTGGTCTTGCCGTGATTTGCAAGGACGAACCCGGCACCATGATCGGTGCCCGCCGCGGCTCTCCGCTTATTCTGGGTATCGGCCAGAACGAATTCTACCTGGCATCCGACGTTTCTGCCATCATCATGCACACGCAGAAGGTCGTTTACCTCGACGATAACGACATCGTCGAAATCAAGGAAGACAGCTACAACCTGTTGAATACGAACAGCCAGCCGGTGCAACACGAAGTGCAAGACGTGGAATTCGATGCCGACGCCATTGCGAAGGGCGGCTTTGCCCACTTCATGCTCAAGGAAATTTTCGAACAGCCCGAAGTGCTCCGCAATACCATGCGCGGCCGCTTGCTGTACGCCGAAGGCAATGCCAAGCTTGCAGGCCTCGACACCAACATCAAGGAACTCCGCAACATCAACCGTATCATTATTACCGCCTGCGGTACCAGCTACTATGCCGGTATGGTCGGCGAATACATGATTGAAGACTTGGCCGGCGTTCCGGTCGAAGTGGAATACGCCTCGGAATTCCGTTACCGCAACCCGATTATCAAGCCGGGTACGCTCGTACTTGCCATTAGCCAGTCCGGCGAAACCGCCGACACACTCGCCGCCCTTAAGGAAGCACAGCAGAAGGGCGCAACCGCTCTTGCCATTTGTAACGGCGTGGGTTCCACCATTGCCCGCACCAGCGACGGCGGCGTTTACCTGCACGCAGGTCCCGAAATCGGTGTGGCATCGACCAAGGCATTCACAAGCCAGGTGACTGTGCTCGCCATGATTGCCCTTTTGCTTGGTCGCCAGCGCAGACTTTCTTTTGAAGCAGGCTCCGACATTGTGAAGGCAATGCAGGAACTCCCGGAACTTGTGGAACAGACCCTCAAGCTTTCCGACCAGATTGCAGGTATTGCCAACAAGTACGTGAAAGCAAACAACTTCTTGTACCTGGGCCGCCACTTCAACTACCCGGTCGCCATGGAAGGCGCCTTGAAACTCAAGGAAATCAGCTACATTCACGCCGAAGGCTACCCCGCTGCAGAAATGAAGCATGGTCCGATTGCCTTGATCGACGAAAACATGCCGGTCGTGGTGATTGCCCCGAAGGACGCCCTGTTCGACAAGGTAATCAGCAACGTGCGCGAAATCAAGGCCCGCGGCGGTAAGGTAATCGCCATCTCGACTGAAGATTGCCACCCACTCGACGAAATTGCCGACCACCTGATTAAGGTCCCGAAGACCTCTCCGATGCTCATGCCGATCGTGACATGCGTGCCGCTCCAGCTGCTCGCCTACCACATCGCCGTACTTCGCGGAAACGACGTGGACCAGCCGCGCAACCTCGCCAAGAGCGTGACCGTGGAATAAGCTATCTAACTAAGAATCGATAAGCATGACCGAAGTCGAAGAACAGGAAGAATACGAAGTACGCATCGGGGCGTTTAACGGCCCGATGGACTTGCTGGTGTATCTTGTTCAGAAGAAGGAAGTTCCGCTCGAACAGATTTCGATTGCCGAAATTGCGGACCAGTTTTTAAAGTGGGTGAACGAGTACGAGGGCACCGACCTGTCAAAGGCGGGTGACTTCTTGTATATGGCGAGCCGCTTGATGGCCCTCAAGGTGCAGGAACTTTTGCCGGCCGAGCAGCGCGACCCCGAGATGGAAGCGGAATACAACGAAGACCGCGAACAGCTCATGAAGGAAATGCTGGAATACCAGCGCTTTAAGCAAGTCGCGAGCGGACTCCAGGAAATGGAAAGCGAGAACTTCGGTACATATTCCCGCGGTCGCTTGGAAAAGACGCAGACCGACGAAGAGACTTTGGCCGACGCGAATATTTGGCAGCTTTTCCGCGCTTACCAGAAGAGTCTGAAGACCAAGATTTCGGAAACGATTCACCATATTGAACTCGACTACGTGACCATTCAGGACCGTCAGCAGGCAATCAACAATTACCTGTCGATGAATGGCCGCGCCCTGTTCGAAGATTTGCTCGACAATGATTCTCACCCGATTGTGGCGGCAGTGACCTTTATGGCCATGCTCGAAATGATCAAGACGGATGAAATCGTGTTCCGCCAGAGCGAACTGTTTGGACCGATTTGGATTTACCGCAAGAAGAACAACGCCGACTACGCCGAAGAAATGGCGCACGAGACCGTATTCTTCAGCAAGGATCCGGACGTGAAGCCGGGCCTTGTGGAAGCGATTCGCAACCAGGCGATTGCACGTTCCAAGGAACAGACCGTGGGCGATTTGGCTGCGGTGATGCGCGAAGCCGTGCTGTGGACCAGCCGCGGCAGGAACGTGAGCGACGAAGATTTGACCGCTATGCTCGAAGGTCGCGAAGACTTGAGCGAAGTGCAAGAAAACCCGTTCGCCGAAATGATGAAGGAAGATGAGTCTGCAGAGAATGCGCAGACTCCGTCTGAAGGCGCACCGGCTCCGGCAGAGAATACATCCGCTCCTGTTGCTGAAAACTCACCGGTTGAAAGCGCCACGCCTGCAGAAAGTGCTGCGTCGGTTGTTGAATCTGCACCCGAGCCCATTGAAGAAACTCCCTCCGAGTCATCCTGGAAGGCTGAAAGCCTGACGGGATCCATCCCCGATATTCCCGTAAAAACCATCGTAGATGAACCCGCTAAAAACGAAACATTATGGACCCCGTCGTCTAACGACTCCAGGGTGACAGAGCCTGAAGAGCCGCAGCCGTCGGACGGCTCGAATAACGAGCCTAACATGACGGACGAAGAATTCGAAGCGTTCATGAAAAAAGCCCAGGCGTTCTACGACACCCAGGCTTCTGAAAATTCAGACAATTCTGACGACGATGACGATTTTCCGTCAATAGAGGTTCATACTAACGACTAGTCTCGCCGACCGCCGATGAGCCCAGCGCGGTATGCCCAATAAAGCAACTGCATAATGGAGCCGATGGCGGCTGCCACATAGGTAAGCCCTGCGGCAAACAGCACTCCCGAAACCGTATTGTATTCGCGGCCCTGCGCCACGATATCGAGGCGAGCAAGTACCTTCTTGGCGCGAGAAGAAGCGTCGAATTCCACCGGCACCGTCACCAGCGTAAAGAGCGTTGCGATACCGAACAGCACCACACCTGCAACGGCCAAGGAATAACCAAGCGCGCGACCCGCACTCATGAGCACGATGCCCAGAATCACAAGCCACGGACCAAGATTCGAGCCAAGGTTTGCAGCCGGCACAATAAAGGAACGCAGCCACAGCGGGAAGTATCCCTGCGCATGCTGAATGGCGTGGCCCACTTCGTGAGCGGCAACGCCCGCAGCAGAAGCATTGCGGCCGTTATAAACTTCAGGCGACAAGTTCAAAGTCTTGTTCAGCGGATTGTAATGGTCCGACAAGAATCCATGATGCTGCAGCACCTTCACGTCGGTAATGCCCGCATCCATGAGGATTGCCTTCGCCACATCGGCACCGGTAAGGCCGCTGGAAATGCCAACCTTCTGGCCAGCGTTAAAACGGGACTTGACCATCCAGGAAACACTACCCGAAAGGGCTAGCGTGACCAGGAGAATCATCATGTATAAAGGATCAAACATCATAGGCGCCTCCGGCGCAGTGTTTAGTAAACAGGGTTTATTTTCCTGTTATAATATACAAAAGTAGACGGTAATAAACCTCAAAGGTGCGTAGCACCGAACTCAAAACCTCATACCTACATATCGCCGGTTTTCAGCTTGCTGCCATCGCGGAGGTTTGTAAGCACTAGCCCGAGCAACAGGTAGAACACCGCCTGCAAAGCGAGCGGCAGCAACAGCGATGCGGCATCATAAATGTCGGCGCCGCGCTGTTCTATGGCAAGCCATGCCGGAATGGCAAACGTCGAGGGCAGCAGGCAAGAAAAGCCCTTCATCCAGGCCGGAATCAATTCGGTAGGCCAGCTAAAATTCGAAAGGAACAGAATCGGGATGCTCATGTACAGGAACAGCTGCATGCTCGTTTCGCGACGCAGGAATACTTGCGAAAGCACCATCCCGAAATTGATGACCGAAAACAGGAACACGATTGCAAAAGCCACCATCGGCAAAATTTCGCCGCGGCGCGGGAATTCGAACACGTTGTACACCACAAAATGATAGAACAGGATAAAGCTGCAGTAATGCAAGAAGTATGCTAGCGAACGCCCAAAGTAGCGGTAAGGCATCAGTTCGTTTTCGACGGAGCTGTCACGCTGCAACTTACGGAACTTGCGGTGAGCGCGGGCGCCACCCAGAATGCAAATGCCAATCACAAGCGTCTGCTGCAAAATCAACACCAACACACTCGGCACCACATAGTTCGAATAGCTGCCCGTATTGTTGTACATGGTCTGCACGCTGATTGGAATAGGGTCGCGCATGGCGATAGCCTTAGCTGCCGGGACCTTTTTACCTAAAGCGATTCGCTTGACCTTCGTGGTCGCCCCCACCGTAAGGGCGCATGTGGTAAACGCGGTTCCGATGTTGCCATGGAGCATCACGTAGGCGCCGTGCGTAAACACGTTTACATTCGTCTTGCCACCGTTACGGAGCGTCTTTTCCATGTCTTTCGGAATCACCATGAAACCGTAGATTTTTTCTTCGGCCATGGCCTGTTCCGCTTCGCGGACATCCGAGAATACATAGCGCACATCAATCTGCTGGGCAGCGGCAGACATCTGCGTGAGTTCGCGCGACATGACCGTATGGTCAAGATCCACCACCGCCACAGGCACATCTGTAGCCGTCTGTTTCATGTAAGGCGTCGGGTAATAGAAGGCGTAAAGCACGCCCGCCACCACCAGCAACAGCACCGCCGCAGGGTCGGTGTAAAAAAGCTTCCATTCGGCAAACGCCACCTTGAAAAGTCGCTTAAAGAGGTCAATCATTTGCGCCCCCTTTCAGCCATATCAGAAGCGACTGCCTTGCGAATGCTTAGGTCCAAATAGACGGCACCGGCAATATTCTTCAGCTTATCCTTCAGGTGCAACTTTTCGCGGGCTTCCCAATCCGCCTCTTTTTCTTCGGCGACTTTCCAGCGCAACATCAAAAGCTTGGACGCAAGCAAATGCCAGAACAGCGCCATGAACAAAAGCACCACGATCGATTCCCAGGCGTGCGCCTTGCCGACCGAGCCCAAGAGCATGGTAGACTGCACTTTTAAAATGTGCGTGAGCGGAAGCAGGAATGCAAAACCGCGCACCACCAAGGGCATCGCCATCACCGGGAATGTTTGGCCTGCAAACGCAAACGCGGGGCCGGCGATAACGCCCGCCACGCTCGAAGACATACGCATGTTACCCGTAAGTCCCACAAAGGCGGCCCCCGCTCCGGAGCAAGCGAGAATCATCGCCAGCTGCCCTGCAGACACCACCACAAATTCATCGAACGTCATCGGAGTAAGCGCACGCCTAGCATACGCATACACAGCCATCATCGAAAGCCACTGGATTAAAACGAGCGGGAGCACCGTCGACAGCCCCAGAATCACGCGCGAGCCGCCAGCCGCCTTCAAGAATTCGCGGACACGGTGATCGCGGAACGGGAAACTGAAGAGATACACCGCCGCCAAAATTCCCGCCAAGTGGAAAATTGCCGTCACAAGTCCGAGCCCTAAAAAGCCCTGGTAATTACCGCTATTGTTGCTGACCGACTTGAGCTCAACGTGAATCGGGTCGTCCATTTGCTTGGTAAACATGTCGGCACCAATCGCCGAAATCACCGAGCGGATTTCCTTGACCGCAAAGGTATTCGTGAGGTAATTCTGGCCGCTCGAATACACCGGAATCACAGGCGTTTCAAGCCGGAGCGCCCGGCGTTCCATGTCGTACGGGAGTACGATAAACGCCTGCAAATCACCGCGAATCACCGCATGTTCGCATTCGCTTCGATCGTCGCATTCCATCGCCACTTCGAGCACGGGGTCTGCGCGCAAGGCCATTTCGACTTTATCGGCCAGCTGCGAGCGGTCTTGCTTTAAAAGGCCAATCGGCACATGCTGAATGATTTCGGCCGAAAAGAAATTCACCATAAAGACCGATGTCACCACCGGCAAAATCAGGAGCACCAGCCACAACACGATATTGTGACTGATATAGATTTTGCGAATCGCCCTTAAAATATCAAGGAACACGATTGCGACCTTACTGAATCTGTTCCACCGGGAAAAGCACGCTCATACCAGGGCGCAGGTTTTCGATTTTTGCCTTCGGGCGCAGACGCACTTCAAAACTCTTAAGATCAAAGCCGCCGCTTTCCTTGGAGCTACGCCAAGTCGCGTAATCGCCCACCGAGGCAATGTAGCTGACTTCCATTTCGACATTCCTGTCGAGCGCCGGAATGAACATGCTGAAGGTTTTGCCCTTGGAGACATTCTTGAGCAAGTCTTCACGCAGGTGGAATACCGCCCAAGAATCGTCGAGGTCGGTAATAGCGACAACCGGCATGCCAGAGCCTACGACTTCGCCCTCTTCGACCAGCTTCACGGAGACTTCGCCTGCGATGGGGGCGCGGATCTTGGTTTCTTCGAGGTAGGCGTCGACCTCGGCGTTGGCGCCCTTCGCTTGTAGCACGAGAGCATTTGCAGCGGCCTTGTCTTCGCTGCGGGCGCCGGCGAGGGCCTGTTCGTACTGGGCCTTGGCGGCGTCGGCTGCGGACTGGGAAGCCTTCATCTGAGTTTCTGCTTCATCGCGCTTCTGGAGCGGCAGCACGCCTTCGTTATAAAGCTTTTGCACACGGTCGTAAGTATTCTTTGCGAGGTTTGCCGCATCCTGTGCGCGCGAGGCCATCGCCTTGAGGGCCGTAATATCTTCGGAGCGAGCACCGTTCTTCGCCTTGTTGGCCTGGGCACGAGCTGCACCTAAAGCACCCTGCGCCTGAATCTTCTTGGCTTCGATTTCAGGGCTGCTGATAATCGCCACAATGGCGTTCTTTTCAACCATGTCGCCTTCGCGGAAGAACAGCTGTTCTACGCGACCGGGAACCTTACCCGCCACAAGTACTCGGCGAGCTTCCATCTGGCCTTGCAAATAGGCGTCGCGGGGTTCAGTCGCGAACTTCTGCAAGGTAATGATTCCAAGGCCAATCAAGGCAATCAACGCCAAGACGACCAAGACCTTTCCGATAACTTTCAAGACGTTCATCCTTTTTCTCCATTTCTAAATTCAATTTGCGGGAGCAGCAGTTGTATCAGCCGGTGCGATTGTTTTTGCAGAATCAACAGGCGCAGGCTCTGCAACCTTCGCCGAATCAGCAACCGGCTCTGCAGCGGGAACAGCAACAGGTTCCGCAACGGGTTCAGCGGGCTTCGGTTCTTCAGCCATCGTCTCTTCGACAGGCTTTACGTTTTTGAGCATCTCGCCTGCATTCACCACTTCACCGCTCGCTTCCAAAAGTCCAAGCCAGGCAATCACCGCATCATAATGCGCCTTCAAATCGGCCACCTGCAATCTCGAAAGCGCAAGTTCCGCATCCACCACATCGAGGCCTGTCGCAAGGCCCGCTTCGTAAGCCAAAGTCTGGCTACGGTGCGCTTCTTCAGCCAATTCGCGGGTCTTCTTCAAACTTTCCAAGCGGCTCTTGGCATGTTCCATTTCACGCCAACGCTTTTCCACAAGGAGCCCGATGTTATCCATGGTCTGCTCCTCCATGCTCGAAAGTGAACGGTCAAGTGCCTTGGCGTTGCTCACCTTGGAGCGCGTCTCGCCGCCCTTGAACAAGTCCCACTGCATCTTGGCACCAATCGCCCAATCGGGTTCAAGAATCGTCAAGTCACGAGTATACAGTTCCTTGTAAGCAAAGAGAGCCACCGTCGGGTAATAATCAGCACGGGCCGCGCTCACCGCATCCTGGCTACGCTTGCGTTCGGTGCGCAACTGGCGAAGTCCCGGATGTCTGTCCATGGCCAGCTGCTTGAAATCTTCCATACTGAATGTCTGTTCCGGCGCCATTACCGGAGTAACGGCGGTAATGTTCGTATCGGTATGCAGCAGGCTTGCAAGCGCGAGGCGCGCAAGCGTCTGATCTCGGTAAGAATCTTCCAAAGCATTTTCGGCCTCGGCCAAAGCGACTTCGGCACGCAAGCGTTCCGCTTTACTGATCTGGCCGCCTTCTTCCAATTTCTTGGAACGGGCCAAATGTTCTTCCAAATTCTTCTTGGTGCTTTCACGCAACACAGTCAGTTCTTCAGCCAGACGAAGCGTAAAGTACTTAGTCGCCACATCCATCAAAATGGTATTCTGCGCCATGTCAAACGCAGCCTTCTTGGCGTTCACGTTTTCCTTAGCGGCATCATAGGCAGAATAAATCTTGAAACCTGTAAAAATCGGCCAAATAGCAGTCAGGCGCGCATTAAAGAATACGTCATCCTGGACCTTTTTTTCAAACGAAGGCAAAGATTCTTCCAACTTTTCAACAGTCTTGTCTTTTGCCTCTTTTCCGGCCTTGGAACCCGCCTGGTCGCCAGCCTTATCTGCCGCCAGCTTTGCAGATTCCATCGCAGTAGCCTCGTCAGCTCCTTTCGCACGAGCAGCCTCATAAGCCTGTTCATAATACTGCTTATAATAATCCGAATAATACTGGTTGTAATAAGTCTGGTAGGCCTCGGCACCATGGACTTGAATCATACCCGAACGAATCTGGTTCAGGTCAATATAAATCGGATCGTTAATCTTGGTAACACTTGCCGTAAGCGAAAACTGGGGCATAAAACGGGAGCGAGCTTCCGATTGTCCACTCTCGGCCATTTCGACCTTGGCCTTTTCGGCCTTGATCTGAGAATTGTTCGCCTTTGCCATCGCAATCGCATCGGAAAGCGAAATGGGCGCGGCAAAAACGGCAGCACTCGCTGCAATACCCAAAAACAAACTCTTTTTCATAACACGATAAAAATAAATTTTTCCATACAGAAAAACCGCTCCAAAGAAGCGGTTTCCTTACTTTTTTCAAAAAATGTATTATAAAGCATTTACAGGCCGCTTATAAAAAGCTATCAACCTGTAAAATAAGCTTTTTACTTACCCATAGTCGGGTCGGCAGCCGTCCAGGCAGAAGCCTCATAACCCATGGTCGTAGCGTCCGTGCGCTGCAAGCTGAATCCGAAGCCGTCAGTGCGTTTGTAATCGATATCATTGCCACGCCAGTTATCGCTATAGAGCGATGCATCGGACCAATCGTAGAACCACTGGTTATTCAAAGGATTAGACTTATCTTCGCTGAAGGCATAGGGCTTTTTAACAGCGATCATTTCACCGCGGTTAGAAAGTTTACCCTTATAGAACTTCACCAAGACATCATCGGCAAGGCCATAACGCGTACGCAACTTTGCTTCGCCAACGGCAGTCGAGAGCGATTCAGGGAAGAGCACCGCAAAACCACCCGCCGGAATAACATCAGTTGCAGAGAATTCAAAGTTAATACCTTCGACCTTCCAGCCCCTGCTTCCGTTGCTCAGAGTCTGATACATCGTAATAGCTTCAGCAGAAGTATTCTTGAGTTCCAAGAATTCCACGTCGTTCAAATCTTCTTCATTGGGGTGATAATGAATTTCATTGATAATCACGGGGCCAATGTAAAGAGTCGCATTGGCAGCCCCCGGAGTCGCCTCTTTCAAGGCACCCTGGGCAGTAGAGCCATCGCTCAAGTCTACCACGCCGCTCGAAAGTTCGCTAGACGGCAACAGCAAACTAGATTCATCACCTTCAGTAGCACCATACAGATAATAAGAACCACCGATAGAGCTGACAATCAGTTCCGTCGCTTCACCTTTACTATCGTTAAAGTCAGTATCACCATTCAGAACAAGGTAACCACCTGCAGGAACGGAGCCAGCCTTAATCGTGAGTTTTTCTTTGCGGACCTTGGATTCGAAAACCCATCCGGTCACGTCGACATCGGCTTTACCCGCATTGTAAAGTTCCACCCAAGAAGCCTTACCAGTCTGATTCGGCATAATCTCGTTCAAGCGGATATTCGATGTCGTAAGCCATTCGTCGTTACCGACACCCGGATTTCCCTTGGGATTTTTGCTTGCGCCCCAAGAAGTAGCCTGAGCGGCATTGCCACCCTTGTACACCAAGGTACGGCCCTTACCGTTAGCCAGCGACGGCCAAGGCGGTTCCATGCTGTAAGAGCAGCTCACGTCACCTTCGCCCATCACCTTCACGTCAATCACATCGCCTTCGTTAGAAAGCTTTGCGACAGCACCCGTAGAGGGGTCATTATCCCAAGGGCCAAAGAGTCGGCCAGCAAAGTCGGGATATTCCTGCATGAACAATTCTTTGTTGTTGGTCACAACAATATATTCACCCTTCTTCAGTTCTTCATTCGGGAACGCAAAGGAAACTGCACCATCCAAACGCATCTGCGATGCCAGCATGCTGCTAATATCCGGGCCGCTTGCAATAGTCACTTCAACCCATTCCAATTCGGAACCTTCGGGGGCATTGTACATGATTTCGGTAATAGCCATCTGGGTCACCGATTCGTCAACAGCCGAAGAAGACGAAGGAGTCGTATTCCCACCGTCATCCTTGACGCTGCTGGACGAACCCGTTACCGTTCCTTCACCAGATGAGGTGGGGTCGGGAGTCGTCCCTTCTGCAGAAGAAGCCGGCACCGGATCATCGGGATCCGGTTCCGAAGAAGAACCACTCGAGCAAGAGGTCGCAAGAACCATTGCGGTTACTGCAGAGCCTGCCAAAAGAATTTTTTTGATATCCATAGAGGTATCCTCGTAAAACTATCTTCTATTCTAATAATTTTCACCAGCGCCAACGGCAAGCTTCGTCCAGTACGGAGTCTTGAATCGACGCGGATTTTCATAAACGCGCTTCCATTCGGCAGCGGCATTACCAAACTTGGAGAAGGCGGCGTGCTTCAAGTTCAAGAACTTGATCAGGTCGAACATCCAATAGGGCACCTGGGAGCAAGGGCACTTGAGTTCAAGCACGGCATCGCACGCCGGTTGGAAAAATCTCGGAAGCCCTGTCGAGTGCATGTAATGCGGATCCACCGTATAATCAAAACCGTTTTCTTCGCGGAAGCGCATGCCGGTATCAATCGTCACGCGGGAATATTCTTCGCGAAGTCCGAACCAGGCGCGGCGCTTGTACTGGGTCAAAAGGCGCGGATGCGCATTGTAGAGTTCCGTCTTGTACAAGAAATCCTTGACGTACATGCGGTCCTTTTCGCCCTTGCACGGCCAGTCTTCGGGTTTCATGTTCCAGACTTCGCCCGGGTTAATGCCCTTGATGGTTCCGCGGCTTTTGTAACAGATATTCTTGATTTTGCGCTTGCATTCAAAGTGGAACGTTCCGTCTTGAGCAGGGTGCTCACCATAGGTGCGGATGCGCATGTTAAAGCGGTCCAACAGTTGCTTCTTTTTCCAGCCGAGGAACGTCCAAGAAGGCGAATCCAAATAGAGGTTCGTAATCCAGTAGAATCCGCCCGGCGTTATTTTAGAGTAATAGTCTTCTTCGCAATACGGCGCAAGGAATGCGCCGATACGGTCCGCCCATTCCACAGGAATGTGGTACTTGAGCTCGAACCTTTCGAGAAGACTAAATCCGCGGGCTTCGGCCATATTACTTCAGCCCCCCTACGAGGTGATTCTGCACGCCTTCCTTAGAAAGCAGGCCTGCATACTGCAGCACTTCAAGATACAGGTCGTAAATGTCGGTTTCAAGTTTGACTGCATTCAGTTCGCTTTCGACAGCGGATTCGCGTGCGCGCAACAGCAAAAGCGGATCAGAACCGGCGTCCTTTGCAAACTGTTCAAAGATATTGCCTGCCTTTACCTTGTCTGCAAAATCCTTCTGCACCTTCCACTGAGCCAAGAAACCGTTGATTTGTTCGACAAGGCGGTTCACCTTCACACTTACGTCGCGGTTCTTTTGCATATAGTCACCTTCGGCATCGAGGTCTGCCACCTGGTTGCGCAGGTCGTTATCCTTGTTGCTGTCAAAGAACGGAAGCTTGATGGCCAGCGTTGCATAGAACTTGTCACGGGTAAGGCGGTTATCCTTGTCCGCCACTTCCCTCTGAATAGCGTAAGTATTATCAAAGACGCCGCTTTCATCCTCTGCATTTTTCAGCCAATCTGCGCAGGCGTCAGCATCGTAATATTCGCCATTCTTCGTACACAAGTCAGAATAACCCATGTCCTTGTACTTTTTCATCAAGGACTCGATTTTCAATGCGTAACCGATACCGATGTGCGAAATATAGTCGTGACGGCTAGCCAAATCCTGCTTGGCACGGGCCTTTTCGGAATCCATCTTGCCCTTCGCCATGGCAAGCTGCGGGAACTTGTCGTTCACTTCGATACCGTCTTTCAACTGGGCTTCGATATCTTCCATAGTCGGTAGCCAAGAAGAATCCAGTTCAACGCTGTCAAAATCCGGAATCCAGACGCGCAGTTTTCTTTCGGAATTCTTGAGAGAGTTGGAATCGCTAATGAGGGCGGCGCGAATCGACGATTCTTTTTCGAGAGCGGACATCAAGTCCTGCGGGTTGAAGCTGGGGGAACCCGACTTAAGGTGCAGCACTTCAATACGGTCGGCGTTAATCTGGTAGAGTTCCTGGTTCAAGGCGTTGATACGCTTGCGCATCAGGTAATGGATGCCGCGTTCGTAACGGTCGTACAGGAGAATGCCACGGTCTTCGGCCAGCTGGGCGTTCGCATAAGCCATCTGAGCTTCGTAATGGGCACGGTCGGCAGAGCCTTCACCAAAAGGCTTCGGCGTCAAGCGGAGTTCAAAATCGTGCTGGGCAAAGCTAAAGCCATCGAGCTTGTAACGGAGTTCAAGCTTTTCCCACAACTTGGTGTTGCGGGAGGTCGCAATGTTTGCGCGCTTTTGAGAAGCCTGATAACGCACATCCTGGTCTGCAGACTGGACAAGCGTTTCCCAAGTCAAGGGAGCGGCCATCAAGGGAGCTGCGACAAACAAAGATACAAGAGCAGATTTTTTCATAAATCAAATTATTCGGAGATGGTCACCATTTCGCCAAGAAGGAACGGGTTTTCGGCGGGAATCGTGATAATGACTTCGCGACCGTGAATCGGCATTTCGGGCATCTTCCACATACGCACGGGGAATTCCACGATGCGGCTGGAAAGACCGACCACCTTACCCTTCACCGGCTTACCCGTAGCGCCGAGCGACTTCACCTTGACGGTTTCGCCGATGTCCATGCGCTGGTACATTCTTTCGTGGATGTAACCGCGAACCAGCGTCGGAGACTTGTGAGTGAGGGTCACGATCGGAGCAAAGCTAGACACCTTTTCACCGTCATGAACATTCACGGAACCCACGACCCAACTTTCCTTGGCAATCTGGATCAGTTCTTCCTGCTGCTTCTGGAGTTCTTCAAGTTCCTTCTTCAGGTTTTCCACTTCGCTCTTGCCAGCATCCTTCTGCAAGCGGTTGCTGCTGCGCAGAAGCTTGATCTGTTCATTGGCATTGGCATTGGCGACAGCCAATTCGTTCTTAAGGCTCTTGATCTGCATCGCCATGGCATCGTTGCCGTCAGCTTCAGAATTCGAATTCTTGAGGCTCTTGAGCTTGGAAGCGATTTCCTTGTTCTTCTTGTATTCGCTTTCAAGTCTGTTGATTTCGGACTTGAGCGTAAGCGTCTTCGTGGCAAGGTCAGCCTTGACTGCAGCCACCTTCTGGTCGATATCGGCAGCCGACAAATTGCTACGGCCTTCGCTGGCATCCAATTCGCGAGTTACTTCGGCAATACGGAGAGTAAGGTCCGGGCGGTTGAGTTCCACAATGGTATCACCCGCATTGATCGCCTGACCCGGCATCACATGCACCTTCACCACTTCGGTGGGACTCGGCACGCTGATTGTGGTTTCGGCAGCTTCTGCTATACCCTGGAAGGTAGCAATCTTACCCTGGTACATGAAGCCGAGAATAATTGCGATGATGACGCAGAGAATCCATGCCAAAGAAAGCTTATGGCCATAAACGTAAGCGACACCGGCATTAGACTTGTGCGTGTTCCAAAAATTTTCGAGCATATCGCTAAGCTTGTTCATACCGTCTCCCTTACATTTCCGTCGTGGCGTCTTGCATCATGAACTGTACGTCCGAGATGCCTTCGATTTTAGAGAGCTCGCTCAGGATTTCTGCAGCCGGATGAGTGGCACGCAGGCGAATCTGGTAGGCCACATCGAGACGGGCACCGCCATCCACTTCGCGCATGGTAATCAGAATAAAGGTCTTGAGGCTAGACTTCATGATGTCTTCAATCTGGCCGCGAACCTTGGGTTCGTTGGGCAAAGCAAAACGAAGCATACCGTCAAAGAAATGCTTGGTACCGAGACCCGTACGGGAAAGGAGGAAAGCCACAGCGCTAAAGGCGATGGTACCGCCCACAGCAGCACCCCAGGCATACACGCCGCAACCGATACCGGCACCCAGCGACGCGAACACAAACATAATGTCGCGGGGATCCTTAAAGCTCGTTCTGAAGCGAACCACCGAAAGAGCACCCATCATGCCAAGACCGCGACCCACGTTATCACCGATAGCCTGCATCACCGTTGCAGCGACCACAGCGCTCAACACAATGGCCTGCACGAAGTTTCTCGAATACGACAAGCCAAGGAAGGTTTTTTCGTAAGTCCAGGCAATCACCGAGGAAAGGATAAATGTGAGGATCAAGGTATACGCCAATGTAATAAGAGTGGCATTGGCGGTGCCGGATTGGACGGCTAATAGGTCGAGCATAGGGACTCCGTGGTTTACTTTTTCTTTTTCAGCCAAAATTTACTTTAATCATTCGCAAAATAGCGAATTTTTGTGTAAAAATGGATGAACAAAAACCAAACGTTCCTATAAAAATAGGGCTATTCGGGGGGAATCCACCCTATTTTCAACACCACATAGGAATAATAGCAAAAAAGGTGCTAAAAAGCACCTTAAAAGAAATTTGCAAATGCTGACTAGCGTGCAAAAAGCGTGCAAATCACAGTAAAAAATTTTTACTTTTTTCAGTTAAATCGGCCCGCTCCAGCGCGACGTTTTCGGCCCCTTTCGGACACCAAAGCTTCGATCAAGAAAAGGAGTGCAGCAAGGCCAAGGAATATCTGGTAACGGTCCTGGTAATTTTCCATACGGTCAGAAGCCTGTTCCTTTTTCTCGAGGCTTGCAATTTCAGAAAGCACCTTTTGCAACTGGAACTCACCAGGGCTTGCATAAAAATAAAGTCCACCGGTAACACTTGCGATTTCTTGCAGCGTTCCGTCTTCGAGGCGGGTCGTCACGATATTGCCCTGCATATCCTTCTTGTAGGCGACTTCGCCGTTTTTAGAGGGCACAGGAATAGGAACGCCTTCACGAGAGCCGATGCCGATCGTATAAATGCGGATTCCCATTTCGGCCGCTTCCTTGGCGGCATTCACGGCAGCGGCTTCAAGCTCTTCGCCATCGCTCATCAAGATCATCACGGAATACTGCCCCGCGCTTCCTGAATTGCGGTACAAATCCATTCCCTTGCGGATAGCCTTTTCCAGGTTCGTTCCCGGCATGAGCCACCCCGGAGTCAATTCACGGAGCATCATCTGCACGGTGCCGTAATCGAGAGTCAGCGGCACCATTACCTGGGCTTCACCCGAAAACGCCACAAGACCCACGCGGTCCCCCGAAAGCGATTCCAAAAAGGCCGAGATTTCGTGACGGCTACGGGTCAAGCGATTCGGCTTGATGTCTTCGGCAAGCATCGAAAGCGAAATGTCCTGCAAAAGCACCAAATCAAGGCCGCGACGTTCGATATGTTCCATTTTACGGCCCCACTGCGGGCGGGCAAGAGCCACAAACAAGAACGCAATCGCAAACAGCAGAATCGTCACTTTAGCAAGGCGGCGCCAAGGCGACACCGACGTCGAAAGCTTCGGCAGCATCGAAAGCGAAACAAATCGGGCAGCCAGCTTTTTGCGGCGGTGGTAAGCATACACAAAAAGGAGAGCAAACAACGGGAGCGTGAACAAACCCCACAAAAACATCGGTTCAGCAAATCGCATCTAAAGCCTCCATTACGGGATGCGCACAAAGCGCGTATTCGCAAGCAACAATTCAAGCAAAATCAACAAGGCGCCCACCAAAAGCCAAGGGTAGAACTTTTCGGCATAACGGGCATAAGCCACCGTTTCGATTTCAGTCTTTTCGAGTTCATCGATTTCGGAATAGATTTTTTCGAGTTCTTCCTTGTTTTCGGCGCGGTAGAAACGGCCCCCAGTCTTTTGGGCCACAGATCTCAGCACGCCTTCGTCAATACCTTCTTCGGGAGTAATGTCGCGTTCGCCCCAAGAAATATCACCTGTCCAAGGATTCTGCTGGAACGACAGGATTTTTCCACTCTTTTTGCCAACGCCAACCGTATAGACTTTAACACCGAGGGACTGCGCCACATCGGCGGCACGCATCGGCGGCACCACACTGGCATTGTCGCGGCCATCAGTCAAAAGTACCACCACCTTGGACTTGGCTTCGGACTTTTGAAGGCGTGCAAGGGCATTCATCAGGCCATCACCGATAGCCGTGCGGCTATTCATAATGCTGTCACGAGCAAGATCATCGGTAGCTCTTAAAATTTCAAGCAGGGAGCCGTAATCCAGCGTCAAGGGACACTGAGTCACTGAGCGGGAACCGAAAGCAGAAAGGCCTATACGGTCACTATGGCGTTTCTGAATAAAGTCCGCAATCACCTGCTGGGCATAACCCAGACGGCTATACTTCCAGTAATCGCCGGATTTCAAGATGCGTTCCGCGTTCATCACGCCAAGTTTCGCCTGTTCCATGCGGGTAAGCATGTCAAGCGTCCCCATGGAGCCCGAAACGTCCAAAGCCAGCATAATATCGACACCGTCAGTCGAGGTGTATTCCACTTCCATGGCGTTCTGCGGGCGGGCTAGCGCCACCACAAAGCAAGCGAGAGCGGCCAGGCGCAAAAGGGGCACAATGTGGCGGAATTTGACGCGACGACTGGGAACCGCTCGCTTGGCAATCGAAAGAGCCGGGAACTTGATGGTACTCTTGCGGCGATGTTCACGATAGATGTACCATCCGACTAAAACAGGAATCAAAAGTAAAAGCCAAAAGGCCTCGGGATTCTGAAAATGTAACGCGCCAATATCCATAAAATCTCCGAAAAAACGCAAAAAATCAATTTTTACAACGGAGAATATACAAAAATGCAACGGAAAAGGCTAGAAAACAATGTGTGATGAGGAATGTGCAATGTGAAATGAGGAATGATTAATAATTCATCTCACACTTCAAATTTCACATTAAACATCAAAATACGTCTTTCTGCGCAGTCACGTGAGGCAAGAAGCGCTTCATAAACGGGATAATCGCCAAATAAAGAAGCATGGTCACCACAAAAACAAGGGCAAGCGACACGGGCCTCGGCCAATGCACATGGCATTCATGCAGAATCTTGATGATGCTCCACTGAATCCACCCATGGGTCACGAGAACCATAATGGAATAGCGGCCAAAATAAGACACCAGGGGAATCTTCCCTATGGCTTTCGACAGGAAAAGCACCCCAAGAGTGCCAACGAGTCCGCACAAGTACACACTCCATATCGGTAGCCAGTAACGGTTACTCACGTAACTTACGGAATCCGGCGGCGCATTAAAGGTAAACAGGAATGTCACTCCAAAGCACAAAAGGGCTACAGGAATATTCCAGCGGTCAAATCGATTCGGGGCCAAAAGTTTAGTATAGCGATAAGCCACATGTCCTGCGCAAAAATAAGGGATAGATGCCAAAGACGACGCCCAGAACAGAGGGAGTTTAATGTTGTAGCGGCCCAAGAAAAAGCCCACCAAACCAGTCGCCACCGAAAGAATCACCAAGGCCTTTGTCGTATGACGCGAAAACTTTTTGGCAGCCCACTTTTTTGTAACCAGATACAACCCGTAAAATAAAAGGTTCGTCCAGAACAGGCTCAGCAAAAACCACACCGGAATATTCGGGAAGGACTGTTTCCATACAAAGGAATACCATACGGCCGCACCGGGGTTCGCACGCAAATGGAAATAATATAAAATAAACGGCAAGACACAAGACAGCGTCACGAAAAAGAAGGCAAAAGGGATCAGGAGTTTATTAATCTTGCGGCGACAAAAATCAAAGAATCCCGCATATTCCTTAAAGAACAGCCCCGATAAAAAGAAATACAGCGGCATTCTAAAAGTGGAAACCGTTTCTTTAAGGGGGTATGTTTCAAGGCCCCAGGTACTTACCACATGGTGCCACACCACCAGCATAATGCAAATGCCCTTGGCCAAATCGACAAAGGCATAACGTGGTTTTATTGCACCTGTTACCGGTTCCATAAAAGCTCTCAGAATTTAACGTTCCAGGAACTCGAAAATTCGATTCTTGTATTCGGGCAATTCATCAAAGACGGCGTGGCCGCAATCTTCGTACATATGGTATTCGCAAGGAACGCCTTCTGCCTTGAGTTTTTCAGCAAGCTTGACAGAAGCTTCTAGCGTAGTCACAAGGTCTTTGCCAGCCCCGAGTACAAGCACCGGGCGCTTGATTTTGCCGAGGTCACTGTAAGTGTCTACGTAATCGCAGGCATCTGCAAAAATGGCAAAGCGATCCAGTTCCTCGTCCGAAATTTTTTTGTACAGAGCAAGCAACGCCCTGCGGTAACGGGCAGCAAACTTTTCACTAAAGCAATCATCAATAAAGGAGTTCACAAGCGCCGTCGCTTCGCGGGCGCGAGCGAGACGAGCCCAGTTGCGAATCGTCTTGAGCTGTTGCGGTTCCGCCTTCGAAGTCGAAGACGCAAGCACCAGCTTATTCACGACTTCAGGATTGCGGATTGCCATATACTGCGCAATCATGCCGCCCTGTGAAACGCCATAGACATCAGCTTTTTCGATGCCCAAAGCCTTCATTGCCGCCACTTGGTCGTCGGCCATTTCAGGCAAGGAGTAACCAGGCTTCGCCTCTTTTTTACGGTCAAAAAAATAGAGCGTATATTTGTCTTTAAAAATCTTGAACGGGCCTTCTAAAGAAGCCGCTGATTTCATGACACTCTTGATTGAAAGACCCGGGATTACAATCAGGGGCTTGGGGCCCGAACCGATACGGGCATATTCCATTTCAAAGGAGTCCGTGCTCACCGAATGTACAAGATTTTCGCTCATACCCTAAATATATTAAAAGCACATGAACTTTCCCACAAAGAAAAGTCCCGCATTGACTGCGGGACCTAAATTTTTCAAGTAACAGAGACTGCAGAGAACTAGTTTCTGTGGAAGTCGTCTTCGACGCGGATGATGTCATCTTCGCCAGTGTATTCGCCCACCTGGACTTCAACGATGACCAGCGGGAGCTTGCCTTCGTTCTGCAGGCGGTGAACTTCACCCACCGGGATGTAGGTCGATTCGTTCGGACGCACGTAGAAAACATTCTTGCCGACAGTCACCGTTGCGGTACCGCTTACGACCACCCAGTGTTCCGAGCGGTGCAGGTGCTTCTGCAGGCTCAGGCGCTTGCCCGGCTTCACCACGATACGCTTCATCTTGTAGCGTTCGGAAGATTCAAGCACGGAGTAAGTACCCCACGGGCGGCTCACGGTCTGCGGCACGTTAATGAGGTCGGAACCGCGTTCCTTCAACTCTTCCACCACCTTCTTCACCTTCTGGCTGCTGCTGAGGGGGGCTACCAGGAGGGCATCCGGGGTATCCACGATGAGCATCTTATCCAAGTCGATGGTAGCGATGGTACGCTGACCGCCCATCACAAGGGAATTCTTGGAGTCCACGGCAATATGGCGCGGGTTCACGTTGTTGCCGTTTTCGTCATGCTGGTATTCGCCATAAAGGCTGTCGAAACTGCCGAGGTCGCTCCAGCCGATATCGCTCGGAACCACCTTCACCTTGTTCGACTTTTCCATGACGGCATAATCGATGGAGTTCGACGGGATAGCCATCATGTCGTCGCGGTCGATGCGGATGGGTTCGCCATCTTCGACTGTCGCATTGGAAAGCGCCTTTTTCGCGGCGGCGAGCATTTCTGGGGAGTATTTGCCCAGTTCGGCAAGGAAGGTCTTTGCAGTAAAGCAGAAGATACCGCTGTTCCAGTAGAAGTTCCCTGCCAACAGGTACTTTTCAGCAGTGGCGCGGTCAGGCTTTTCCACGAAGCGCTTCACATTTTCGCTATCGGCTTCGATGTAGCCGTAGCCCGTCTCGGGGCTAGTGGGCGTAATGCCGAAAGTCACCAGGTTTCCGGCCTTCGCAAGTTCTTCGGCACGGAGCAACACCTTCTTGTATTCTTCCTTCTTACGGATCACGTGGTCCGAAGGGGACACCAGCACGATGGTTTCAGGAGCCATCGTCAGGCAAGCGAGGGCAATGGCGGGGGCGGTGTTACGGCCCACGGGTTCCAGAAGGAACTTGCTGCCAGTCATGCCTTCCATTTCCAGCTGGTCCTTGGCCAGGAAGAACTGATCGGCGTTGGAAACGATAAACTGCGATTCGCAAACGGCGGAATTGGTGACCACCGTCTTGCGGAACAGAGACTGCCCGTCAAAAAGCGGAGCGAACTGCTTGGGCATCAGGGAACGGCTCACAGGCCAAAGGCGCGTGCCCGAACCACCACAAAGAATCAAGTTAATCATGCGCCGTTATTCCTTACTTTTGGATGTCAGCCTTGACAACATAAGCGTTATGCGTACCCAACATACCATAGTAAACAGTCTGGACAGACGGGAGAATCAAGCTGATAAGGCGGTTCCAAGTTGCGAGACCAGATGCATCCACATAAACCATATCGCGTGCATTCAGCTTGAAACGGTCTGCCATAGCCAAGGCCATAGCGTTCTTTGCATTCAGGTGGAACACATCGATCTGCTTGTCCGACGTATTACGGATAACGTAAATTCCGCGAGAAGTCGCATTCACAGCCTGCAAGCCACCAGCAGTAGCCAAGGCTTCGGCAAGCGTCAAGTTACCGTTATAGATATTCACGATACCCGGTCTTCCGACTTCACCCATAATGTAGGCCTTCTGGTCTTTCTGGGTTTCAGTGAGCGACGGCACGAAGATCTGGTCATCGGGCTGCACCATAATGCGTTCGAGCGGCAAATTGGCCTTGAAAGCATCGAGATAGTTAATGGTATAGACCTTGTCGCCACGGCGGAGCTGCAACAGAGAAGGATCCGCTTCCTTAGAGAAACCACCGACACCGGCAATCACATCGGGAAGGGTCATCGGGTGTTCATCGAACGGAACATAACCCGGCTTCAACACAGCACCGGACACGGACATCTTGCGGCTATGGTAACCCGTCACGCGAACATCCACCTGCGGATCATTCAAGATCTTGTCGGACAGGCGCTTCGTAATTTCGGCACGGAGTTCCTGGGCAGTAAGACCTGCAGCCTGGAGTTCACCGGCATACGGGTAGAAAAGCTTACCATCGGTAGTCACCTTCTGACCGGCCGGCTGGTACTGACCCATCGGAGAAGTCAGTTCCGGGTGTTCCCACACCACGACCTGAACCATGTCCAGAGGTCCAATGCGGTATTCCAGTTGAGGCAGAGAATCGATCATCAGGTCTTTCAAATCGCCAAAATTATCGGAACTTGCGGCGCTGTCAGCGTCAGATGCTGCAGCCACTGCGGTACCGAAATCACCAGCACCGAGATCATGGACGCGTACCGTCATGCCGTTGTATTCGGCAGAATCTTCCGGAGCAGACATCTGCATATGAGGTCCAAGTGCGCAACCGCTCAAGACAGCTGCAGCTACAAGTCCAAGACCCAAACTCATTTTCTTCATAAATTAACCCTTTTAGCCAGCTTAAGCCTGGCCTTCGCTTTGTTTGATTTTTTCTACCCAGTACGGGGTCAGTTTAGAGATAAAATTCCACGCCAGCACGAAAGCATTTTCAGGACGGCGGTACGGGTCGGGAACATCCACCCGCTGCGGTTCGCCATAGCGGAAAACCTTGCCTTCGAGCCACGGATAACGGTGCAACAAATCCATCTTATGGCCGTTTTCCATCACCAAGATGAGGTCGGCCCATTTGAGAATATCCAGATTAATCTGCCGAGCGCGGTGTGCGCTCATATCGATACCGTGTTCAAGAGCAATCTTTTGGCTGAGTTCGTGCGCCGGATGGTCCACCAAGGCTCCAAGCCCAGCACTCATGACTTCAAAATCAGGCCCCAATTCCTTCTTCAGGCAATATTCACCCGTGGGGCTGCGACAAATATTACCGGTACATACAACAAGAATGTGTTTCATCACCTAAAAATTAAAAAATTATTACAACCAAGACAAACACAAAATAAAAAGAGTCGTCCAAAGACGACTCTTTTAAGCACAAAATATTGCCTGCAAAGGGCGACTACAATTCAAAAGCGAAACCCAAATCCTTGAGAGCCGGATTCTTGGTATCCTTTTCAGAAAGCAGAGGTTCAAAGCCATTGCCTACCGGCCACTTGATGCCGATTTCGGGATCATTCCACATCAGGCCACCTTCGTCCTTCGGGTCATAAAGGCGAGTGCACTTGTACACGAAAGTAGCAGTCTCGCTGAGTACCACGAAACCGTGGGCAAAACCTTCGGGAATGTAGAATTGCTTCTTGTTTTCGGCAGAAAGCGTCACGCCTTCCCACTTGCCGAATGTGGGGCTACCCTTGCGGAGATCTACGGCCACGTCAAAGACTTCGCCTTCGATGACGCGCACAAGCTTGCCCTGCGGATTCTTCTTCTGAAAGTGAAGGCCGCGGAGCACGCCCTTCTTGCTTCTGGATTCGTTATCTTGTACAAAAACCATATTCAATCCGGCAGCATCAAATTCCGCCTTGTTGTAGGTTTCCATAAAGTAGCCGCGATGGTCACCATAGACCGTCGGCTCGACAATCGTCACACCCTCGATAGAGGTTTTTACAAAATTAAACTTTCCCATTATCTATTCCCGTACATTTTTTCGTAATACTTTTCGTAGTCACCACTGGTGATGTTGTCCAGCCATTCCTGGTTATCCAAGTACCAGCGCACCGTCTTCTCGATACCTTCTTCAAACTGCAGGGACGGTTCCCAGCCCAGTTCCTTCTGAAGCTTGGTGGAATCGATGGCGTAGCGGGCGTCGTGTCCCAGGCGGTCCGTCACGTAGGTGATCAAATTCATGTCTTCGCCTTCAGCGCGGCCGAGGAGCTTGTCGACGGTCTTGATGACGACCTTGATAATGTCGATGTTCTTCCATTCGTTGAAGCCGCCGATGTTGTAGGTTTCGGCGATTTTGCCGTTATGGAAAATCACGTCGATAGCGCGGGCGTGGTCTTCTACGAAGAGCCAGTCGCGCACGTTTTCGCCCTTCCCGTAAACCGGCAGCGGCTTCTTGTGGCGGATGTTGTTGATGAAGAGCGGAATCAACTTTTCAGGGAACTGGTACGGGCCGTAGTTGTTAGAGCAGTTCGTGACAATCGTCGGCATGCCGTAAGTGTCGTGGAACGCGCGCACAAAGTGGTCGGAGCCAGCCTTGGAAGCGGAATACGGGCTGTGCGGCGTGTACTTCGTGGTTTCGTAGAAGAAGTCGTCGCCGTAGGCCAGGTGATGTTCGGAGCTGGAAGCGGTCGTGGTGAACGGGGGCGTGATGCCTTCCGGGTGATTCATCTTCAAGGCACCGTAAACTTCGTCGGTCGAAATATGATAGAAGCGCTTGCCTTCATACTTTTCCGGGAGGCTTTCCCAGTAGAGCTTTGCGGCCTGGAGCAGGGCGAGAGTACCCATCACGTTCGTCTTGGCGAAGGTAAACGGGTCCTTGATGGAGCGGTCCACGTGGCTTTCGGCAGCCAGGTGAATGATGCCGTCAACTTTTTCGTCCTGCATGAGCTTGTAGAAAGCGTCAAAATCGCAGATATCCATCTTCACGAACTTGTAGTTCGGCTTGTCTTCGATGTCCTTGAGGTTGGCAAGGTTACCCGCATAAGTCAGCTTATCGAGGTTGATAATCTTGTATTCAGGATACTTGTTCACAAACAGGCGAACCACGTGGCTACCAATGAAGCCTGCGCCGCCAGTAATAACGATGGATCTTTTCATATTTTTCTCCGATTACGGGCTAATATAGCAATTAATCTCACTTTCTCTTTATAGTAGGCACACTGGCCAGCAACTTCTGGGTATACTCATGCTGGGGGTTCGTCAAGACGACGTCTGCCGCGCCCCGTTCCACGACATGTCCAAAATACATCACCAATACGTCGTCGCTCAAAGCGCGAACCACCTGCATGTCGTGGCTAATAAAAACAATCGAAAGTCCGAATTCGTTCCGCAAGTCATCCAGCAAATGCAGAATCTGCGCCTGCACCGACACATCTAAGGCACTAGTGACTTCGTCGCACAAGAGAATTTTCGGCTTCACCATCAGGCTACGGGCGATGCACAGGCGCTGCCGCTGGCCCCCCGAGAACTCGTGGGGGAACTTTTGGAGCGCTTGAGCGGGCAACGAAACCCGCTCCAAAAGTTCTCTTGCACGCGCTTCCGCATTGGGAACCTTCACACCGCGTGCAAGCAGCGGCGCCGTCAAAATTTCAGCGATTGTCTGCCGCGGATTCAGGCTGCTGAAAGGATCCTGAAAAATCATCTGCACCAGGTCCGAAACCCGGCGCTCACCTCCGGAATTTTTTCCAGCAATGCGCCCCTTCACAACGGGTTCGCCAAAAAGTTTGAATTCACCGGAATCCATGGGCACAAGTCCCACCAGCGACTTCACCAGCGTCGATTTTCCGCAACCGGACTCCCCTACAATCGAGAGGATTTTTCCGGCTTCAAGCACAAAAGAAACATTTTCGACAGCCGTAAAATAGTTCTGGACCTTGCCCAAAACACCGCCGCGAATCGGGAACTTTACCGTAAGTCCCGAAACCTCCATTGCAGGTACGGATTCCAAAGCCATCCTTAAGCCTCGGCTTCCGTTTCGCCGTCAAGGCCCGAAAGGGCTTCTTGTACATTTTTCTCGGTCGCAAGCAAAATCTTGCGGCATTTGCGCAAAAGTTCGGTCGCTTCCTGTACCGCACCGGCCAATTCGTCTATTTCCATCTCGGAATTGTCGATTCGCTCCAAGATACTCTCTAAACGCTCCATTGCGGTTTTATATTCAAAATTTTCGGTACTCATATAATTGAATATAGTTATCTTTAACGGAGTGAGTTTTATGAAGAAGAACAAGCAGAGTGTTTTGAACCTTTGCCTTGCGCTTATGGCGGGGGTACTCTTTTCGGCATGCCTCCACATTCCAAGCACCCCTGACGATTCTCCCAAGATTACCTCCGTCGGGGTCATGGTAAAGCAATTTGACGAAACAAGGGAATACCCCCTCAAAATCAATTCCGACGAAGGCGCCGAACTGATAGCCAACGTCAACCCAAGTAGATACAAAAAAGATGTCAAATATTATTGGTACCGAGGCAACAACCTTCTGGGTGAAGGCATAACCTACGCCATCAGCACCGACGACATGGCTTCGAGCAAAAAAATCAAGAAACATATTCCCGACAAACTGGTTATCGAAGATCGCGAAAAGAATCGCCTAGACACCACATTCCAAATAATCATCAACGTTCCTCCGCAGCTTTCGACCAAGACAAAGCCCGAAGATGGAGAAATTCTGTACGGCGACAGCCACACCCCGATTCTATTTTCCTGGAAGTCCTCCGATCGCGACGAAAGCGGACAATTATTCCATACACTCGAAATCGACGGAATCCCCTACAATGTAGGCGAGCTACAGCAGATTCAGCAATCCGGCTTTACCACGGGCAAGCATACCTACCGTATTCTGGTGGAAGACTCCTTGGGAGATAAGGATTCTATTCCCGAAAAGACATTTTTTGTGGTCGATACCTTGGGGTTACTATGATTTTTCGTATTTCGAAACCGGTTATCCTCTTAGGGCTTATTGTTTGCGCGTTCCTCGCATGCACCAATTCTGACGATTACCTTTTCAACAATCAAAATTCCCAGGAAATAGACGTTTCTGCGGTCATCACAACGTCTTTTGACGCCGATGCCGAAAAAAAGAAAACGGATACGATTCAGCCAGGCGATTCCCTTATATTCCTGACCACCGTATACCCTTCCAAATCCATCCGAAACAAGCAGTACTACTGGACCATAGATGGTGCAAATTTTGCAAGCGAGTATAGCTTCAAGAAAAGCATCAACATCCCCGGAGTCCACCAAATCGCTTTCGTATTCATTGACTTTTTTGGTGATACCTTAAGCGACACCCTAACCATTACCGTCGCCTCGCCCCCTATTATCGACACAGAGAAATGCATCCCGGCAACGGGGACCCAAACCCTCGATCCCGATAGCACCATCCGTTTTGCCTGGAGATTCAATGATCCCGATTCACTTTGGGACACTTTTTTCCATTTTGTACTGCAAGACAGCGACAAAGACACTCTTATAGACACATTACTTGAAACGGCCCATTTTACGAGCCGTCCAAAGCTCTCACCTTTGCAAAAATACACCTGGAGCGTAAGCGCGTTCAACGAATTCCACCAGCAATCAAAAGAAACCTTGACCGCATCGTTCTTTACCGGCGGACGCAAGGGTGAAAATGCCGTAAGAGGACTCGTACGATCCAGCTCCGACCAGGAGAATCAAAAGTTCAAGGCAGTTCTTCTAGATTCGCTATTGCAACCGCTCGATACGTTCAACCTTTCGGGGAACCCCAGTGCAGAATTAAACATCAATCCCCTTGCCAAGGGGAAATATACGCTGATTACCTCGATAGACCGCGCATACGATTTCAAATCCGACACAGTTCATTTCAGCCTAGATGCAAACCAGGTCTTAGAACTGGACTCCATCATTCTGACAGACAAGATTCCGCCCCGAATCCAAGCCATTCCACAAAGCGATTCCCTGGACATCCAGGACACCCTGCGCTTTTACATTTACGACTGGGGCGGAGACATTTCGCCGTCTAAAATAAGCGTTTCTTACGAGAACAAGAATCGTCAGGATATCTTTTTCTCTAACGATACGCTGTACGTTCCCTTCGTCAAAGAAGCCGCCGCTCAAAATTGGACTTGCAAGTTAATTACAGTCAGCGCAGCCGATCCCAGTAACAACAGAATGAAGCAGATATTCTACCTACGTCCCAACACAACTCTCCAGGAGGTTATCGATGAATAAGCTTTCATACATTTCGCTCCTTGCATTCATCATTGCATTGGCCGGCTGCGGCGACGAACACCTGATCGACAAGAACGCTCCTACACTCAAGCAATATGTTTTCGCAGGCCCCGACGGTTCAAGCGGAGACATCGCAAACTACTACGATCCCGTTGACGACATTTTTGTGGAACAAGGTCAGACCATCAAGTTCTTTGCCGGCTACTCTACGGGAGAGCACATCTTTACCGATGAAACTTTGCAGCAATACTACAACGGCCTGCTTTGGAAAATCGAAGAAAACACCTATAACCTAAACTCCTTCCGTCACACCTTCTCAACCCCTGGTGAATTCGAAGGAACACTGGAAACTACCGATACCTTCGGCGACACGTTGCGCACGACCTTCAAGATTCATGTCAATACGCCAAACAGCATTGTTCTTGAGTCCCCGGAAAACGGATTCAACCAAGCCAGTCCCTATGACGACCAAGAATTGACACTACAGTGGAAGGTTTCCGGAATCGACCCCTGGGAAAAGCCCCAGTGCATCATCTACATGGACTATGACCCAGATTCCGTCTGGACATCACCCCTCGGCTATGCGGACTGCAATGAACCCGCAACTCTCATGGGTTCCCTCATCCAAACCTACGATTCCACTGCCATTGCCGAACAAGAAATCAGCGCTTACGACAGTTCCTTCACCTTGTACTGGGGCGCAAAACTAATCGTAAAAAGCGAAAGCGGCCGCATCTACTACGATTCCACAGAAGTATTCCATTTCTCAACCCGGATTCTAGAAGAAACGGCAACCTTAAAGATTCCTTTTGTATTCGACCACCTTAATGACAATTCTACCCTGCATACAGATGTCTACCTGATTGCAGAAAATGGCGACACCCTTAAAAAATTCGAGAATTTCTTTACGGCCAACACCATCGTCACAAAGATTGAACCCCAAGACGGGCTGAAGATTGTAATGAAAGAAGACTACCGCGAGGAATTCGCCAGCGAAAGCCTTGTGGTTGACGTTCCTGCCTATACAGTACTCACCACAGACACCATCGTTCTTAAGGACAACACTCCCCCGCAAATTGATGTGATCAACGATCAGGTCTTGAATTCAGATTCCATTGTCTTTTACGTTTACGATGACGGCTCCGGCATCAACGTTTCAAAACTCCAAGTCATTATGGATTTCGACACCCTGAGCTTCAACTACTTAAAGCCTTTCCTTAAATTCAACAAGACCTGCATCGGTATATGCAAGCTCACGATTTCCGGAGAAGACTACGCCCGCAACAGCTTGCCCAATATTTACTGGAAAATCGAGAACATCCCCGGTTACCGAGTTATTTCGGGCCCCTATTTAAACGAAGATTTCTAGCATGTTGCGCCTTGTAACGATATTTCTTCTTTGTGTAGCGGCAAGCGCTTTTGCAGAATCCAAGGTTCTGCACGTATCCACCATTCCGAGCAATGCCGACATCTATGTCGACCAGATTAGCCCAGACCACGCCAAGAATCCGGCATACGTCTCCCCCGCTTTTATCGAAATGGCAGACGATTCCCTGGCGAGTGAAGTTTTAATTTCTCTCTTCAACCCGGGCTTTATGGACACAACCCTTCGAGTAAGGCTATCCCCCAAAGACACCTCGTACATCATCATTTCGCAAATGCCAATCCCCGACGAAGATTTTCTAGAGAAACAGCAATCCGAGCTTTCCAAGCGCAAACGGGCGAACTTCGGAAAAGGCGTCATGAAGTTTTCGATTATTCCTTTTGCCATCGGACTTGTTTCGGGTGCTATAGCCTATTACGAAATAGAAAAAGCAAAAGACAGCAAAAAGACTCTGAAAAATTCAGCTATACACACAGATCACTACCAGCAAGATCTGGACGACTTTAAAGATTACCGTGACAAAGCCAAGGTCGCCAAAGGGATTTCCTACGGGGGAATCATAACGGGCGCGGCATTATTTTCAATCGGATTCATTTTATCTTTCTAGGGCTTTATGAAAAAAATCATCCTTACATTTGCACTCTTCTGGGTTAGCACCCTCTGGGCAGGCGAAGGTATTCCGAGCCTTGTAGAACTGGTGACCGGCACCAAACAGGCAGCCCAGTTTTTGGGAGTTCAAAACGACACCGTAAGCCTCGGTGGAACCATTCAGGGCAAATTCACGGTTATCCGCATTCCCAAGAATCGATTCAAGAGCATTGTAGATGAAAAAGGCAACGACCTTTTGAATGGCAACATCACCAAGCAAGATTCAACCGTCCAGGATTCCAGCCTTCTCGACTCGACGAATTCTGAACTCGTGGCAGAACCCCATGAGCCCACATTCCTGGATTCGGTAGAAAACAAGCACGTCTTCGTGACCTTTGAACGTCGCAATTCAGAATCCACCTTGGCAGAACAACTCGAGAACCTGATTGTCCGCATGCTCAAGGAATCTGGGACACCAATCTGGCTCATAAACCGTCAAAACTTCAGCAATTGCACTGACGCAACTTGCATCAAGGATTCCCTAAAGGCACATGGTGCAGCATCGGCCTACATCGGACGCATCACCTCAGCAAGAACCCCCGACTCCGTCTCCGTCCAGATGTCTCGCTTCAACATCGAAGATTCCACCAAGCAGGAACCCAACACCGCACAAATTAATTTATCTGCAATTCATGCATTGACCGACGCTCTATCAAAGGACAAGCTCCACCGATTCGTGCTTCGTCTGCAGGGCGAACCCGTTCCTGCAGAAGTCATCAACAACAAAAGCTATGTACGTATCGAAACCAACCCCGAAGGGGCGAACATTGTTACTAAAGACAACGTAGATATTTGCAAAAGCCCTTGCACCTTCGTCGTTTCGGACTCCACCAAGACCGATGTTTACGCATATTGGGGCGTAGACCGACAGCTTTGGGGCGCCAAGTCGACCGTCAAGCCAATTCCCGGCGACACCGCCAAGATTTCGCTAAAGCTTAAACGCGTCAAGCCCGAGCTTCTCATTCACTCTAAACCTGAAGGCGCCTACATCTTCGGAGGAACAACGGCTCTCAATAAAAATTCCAAGCCCATGGGAACCACGCCCAAGAAATTCACGGTATACGACCCGGGTCTTTCGACAGTCCAGATTCGCAAAGCCGGATTCAGGGACACCATGCTCACGGTATTTGCCGCTCCCACAGAAATTACCGATATCAATATTGAACTCACCCCCATCACCGACAAGCAAGAGCAACTCGCTCAGCAAGAATGGTTGCGGGAACGCAAGAAACATACCATCGGCAAGACCCTTATGGGTTCCTCCATCGCCCCCATTCTTTTGGGAACGCTCTTCATATACCTGGCCAACCTCGACTACGACGATGCCGACAGGATCAAGCAGGATCTAGACCGCCCCGCGGCCGGTGGCGCGATTTTCCAGGAAAGAGCCTCCGAAAACAAGGATCTTGTCGATAAGGGCGACAAAAAAATGATTATCGGAGGCTCCCTGTTGGGCACCGGACTCATTCTGTTGGGCGCCGGATTCGTTTTAACCTTCTAAAACAGTGCAAAAAACAATAAAAAACGCTTTTTTCTTTTCACTTTTTGTCCCACACCCCTAAAGAAAAATTAAATTTAGTCTGATGCGTAAACTGTTACTTGTATTGACTTTATTGGCAGCGGCGTCTCAAGCCGCCGATTTTGAAAGAATCAACTGGCGTTCCCAGCTGTACTTGCAGGGTGAACCTGCATTCCTAAGTTTCAAGGCAGACAAGAAGAAGACCCTGCTCGATGACGGTATCGACACCAAGCTTCTCACGATTCCTGCCTCAGTCGGCTTCCTGTGGTCGCCCCTGATTACCCCGCTCTGGAAGGCGGACATTCCGTTTACCCTTTGGCTCGGTGCCGAAGTCAACTCTATCCAGTTCGGAACTATTGAAGACAAGCCGAAGTATACTTTCAAGAAAGACGACGGCGACGAAAACAAGGATAGTCCCCACAACGACGAAGAACTCTGGTTCCTCGCCTACGCCCCGTCTGCCCTCGCCGGTTTCTCCTTTAACCTCGGCGGCGACTTCGACCTGCGCGTCTTGGGCGGCTACGGCTTCCAGTTCTTCACCTTCTATGACGACTATGCCGGCAACACCAAGCAGCATACCGAAATGCTCCCGACCGCATTTGTATCGAGCGCATTGGAATACCGCATTGGCGAATTGTTCCAAGATGTGGACTTCAAGATTGGCATCAACGTCCGCAAGGAGTTCCTGCCCTACGAAAAAGTCAAGGCTCGTGACAAAGACAATAGCGCAGTACCCTCGCCGTACTCCGACCTCAAGTTCGACAAGATTGAATACAAGTGGCCCGTTCGCGTAGGCCTCGAACTCTCCCTCGACTTCGGCCGCGAAAGCCGCCGTGACCGCCGCATGCGCTACAACCTGCATGACCGCGACGACGTACTCCGCAAGTACAGCGAAGTCAAGGACACGCTCAGCGACTGGGACTGCATGGCCATTGAACGCGACTACCGCTTCTACCTCGACGAAAACGGTGAACTTCCTGACATGACCGAAGCTTACACCCGTACGCAGTTCGCCGACGTTCTCGAAAGCTTCCTCGCCTTCTGCCATCCGGCAGACCTCGCCACCAAGGAAAAGCTTTACGCTACTCTCGACAGCGGCAAGATCCAGTTGAAGGAATACCAGAGCGCCCAGGAAGACTCTCGTTTCGACCAGGTCATGGCAAGCAACGATCCCGAAATGCTGGAAATGTTCTTGCTGTACTACCCCGACTCTCCGCGTAGGGCTGAAGTCGAAACCAAGCTCCGCACTCTCGGCGAATACGACAAGTTCCGCGCCATCCAGGCCCAGAACACCTTCAAGGCTTACCTCACCTACTTGAACGACAATCCGAACGGTGCCTTCCGCGACGAAGCAGAAACAGGCATCTTTGAATTGGTGAAGGCCGGCAACCGCCTCAAGGACTACGAAATCTACCTGAAGCGTTTCCCGAACGGCAAGTACGTCGAAGAAGCCAAGGCTGCATTGCAGCAGGGCAAGAACGGCGGAGCTCAGGCCGAAGAACAGTCTATCATTGAATACCAGACTGGCGAAAGCTACAGCGAACCGGAACAGCCGGCCGAAGTAGAAGAAGCCCCGGCCGAAGAAGTTGAAGAAGCTCCGGCTGCAAAGTCCGCCGCCAACAAGAGAGCAGCAAAGCTTGAAGCCAAGAAAAAGGCCAGACAGAAGCAGCTCGAAGCCAAGAAGGCCAAAGCGGCCAAAAAGAAAAAGAGATAAGGTCTTCTAAAATTTTTAATTAGCCCTGACAACCGTCAGGGCTTTTTTGATGGAATTCTATATTTGACCTCATGAATAAAAAGCTCTTGTTCCTCGCACTCGTTACCTTGTTCGCAACCGCGGCATTTGCCGCCCCTGACGCAGCCGCAGATTCTGTCGCACAGGCCGCAGCATCTACCGGCAAGCCCGGCATCTACACCCAGATTATCGACTGGTACAATGCCCATCTGAACTATTGGTCAATCGCCCTCCTGATGGCTATCGAAAGTTCGTTCATTCCGTTCCCGTCGGAGCTGGTGGTGCCGCCGGCCGCCTACAAGGCCTTGCAGCCCGATTCAGGCCTCAGCATCATATTGATCGTCATTGCCGCAAGTATCGGCGCTCTCGTGGGTGCCTACATCAACTACTTCCTCGCCAAGTTCCTGGGCCGCCCCATCATCTACAAGTTCGCCGATAGCCGCCTAGGACACTTTCTGCTGCTAGACGCAGGCAAGGTTCAAAAGGCCGAAGACTACTTCCGTGAACACGGCGCCGTATCCACTTTTGTTGGCCGATTGATCACGGTCATTCGCCAGCTGATTTCGATTCCGGCCGGTATCGCCAACATGAAGCTGGTTCCGTTCACGCTTTACACCTTCTTGGGCGCCACCGTCTGGAACTGCGTACTGGCCGGCCTGGGCTACCTCGCCCACGGACAAAAGGATATCATCGAGAAATACAATTCCGAACTTGCCATCGCCTTGCTCGCTTTCGGCGCGCTGTTTATCGGCTACATGGTCTGGAACGCCGTTAAGCCCCGCAAGAAATAAATTAATTGCCACACGGATTTGGATTCACGAGATTCCTTTTTTATAGGCATGAAAATATAGGTATGAAAAAAGCTCCCCGAAGGGAGCTTTTCTTTATATATTTCGCATCGTCAGCCTAGTAGCTAACCTGACAATCCGCAGCAACATCCAGCGTTACAGTCATCATAGTCTTGTTGATGGTCTTTGACACCGGTAGCTTTATCGAGGCTGCGTAACTAGGTTTAGAAGTCTCCGTTCCGATGGTAATCGTAATAGGCTGGTATGCTCCATCGCATCTGAACGTGCAGTCTCCATCTGCAGAATAATGCCATGACGGCGGCAAATCGAACACTACATTAGATTCTCCCGCAGGAAGAGTAACTTTGGTATCCTGCTTTTCAAATAAAAACTCAGCACCCATAGTCGTCTTCACTGCATCGCAGATAACATCGACAACCGTATTGTCGTCATTACCGACCTTAAGGGTCGGAGCATAACCAGACTGAGCTTCATCAAACCTCTTGGTAAAGGTTTCTGCGCCAGCAACACCATTCCATACGTAAGAGTTAATTTCGGATGCTGATGTACAACCAGAAACCGTCCAAGTAACATCAGGAGTCGTCGTATAGTCAACAGATGTTTCTGATGCAGTGCACTTACAACCCGTAATCGGGTCGCCATTCACCTGCAACGGTTCACACTGAATATCTTCAAAGCCACCATCCTCCATCGCGACCTTTACCGAAGCGTTATAGACACCGGAAGAGGTATAAGTCACCTTACCGCTCGTAGAGGTCGTTCCGGAACCATCATCCAACAAGCCTCCCAAATCCCATACATAAGTCGCTTTAACAAAATCCATCACTTTGTAAGTCGGCCCATCAGCATTCGGAGAGAATCTCCACGTCACCGATTCACCCTTGGAAATCGGAGTTTTCGCCGGGGCGCACTTACCTAGCCCCGTCACCGCAACAGGCCCCCCTTTCTCGGAAGAACTGGAAAAATCCACGTCAATATAAATCACCGAAGAAGAACTCAAGGGCGCTATAATGAGCTTGCTAGAAGAAGAGAGCTTCTTAGAGTTTGAACTAGAACTCGACGATTCAGCCGCTTTCTCTTCAGGAATCCACTTCCCTTCTTCACAGGTGTAAAGTCTTTTTTCTTCTTTTACGTAGACTTCCACGCCCTCACGACTGATGGTGCATCTGGGCAAATCACCTTTAGATTCCACATCATCATCTTCTTCGACAGAAACTTCTTCGGCCTTCGAAGACAACGAAAACTTTTTAGAAGACTTAGACGAACTAGATGAGGATTTAGCCAAACTGGAGGATGAAGACTCTGAGGACGAGGACAGCGAATCGTCTTCAGAAATTTGCTTGATATCATTCGTCTTAACGATGCTCTCGTCGCCACAGGCTGAAAAAGCCAACAGGGAAAGCGGCAATGCCAGCAAAATACCACCGATGAATGGACGCTTCATAAAACCTCTAGTTATAAGTCTACTAGAACAATTTATAATATTCCTTTATAATAATCAATGATTCATCTCACTATTACCGCAAGATGATGAATTATGGGGATACAAAAAAAGCTCCCCGAAGGGAGCTTTTTAAATGTAATGTTTACTGGCAAAGAATTTCGCCGGAACCCGACACCACTTCAACCGTAATAGATTCATTCGCAGTTTGTGATGAGAATACAGCTTCTTGTCCATATTGACTAATTGAATGAAGTGTTCCATTCACCTTCACCTGCACAGCTTCACTAGGAGCCCTAACTAACACAGGAGTCTGGTGATACTGGCTCGTTTCGCAGCCATATATCATAAGGTAGGAACCAACTGTTATCGGGAATATAGTCGTTTTATTATCCTTCAATGTATATTCCGGACCTTCAGTAACCTTCACAGCAGGGCATTCCACAACAATCTCAGTATTGTCGTCATTACCGACCTTCAGTGTCGGAGCATACGAGGCCGTAGCAGCGGAGAATTCCTTAGCAAAAGAAGGTTCGGCACTAGCAGCACCACCATCCCATGTATAGGAATTAACTGTTGCACCCATAGAAGTGCAGCCGGATACAGACCAGGACACGCTAGGCGTTTCCAAGAAATTAACAGCTCCAGTAGCAGTGGTCGTGCACTTACAACCCGTAATTGCGGCACCATTCACCTGAAGCTGTTTCGAACATGCGATTGTCTCAGGAGCTGCACCAGGCATGGTCACAACAACGGATGCACTAAACTTACCGGAATTAGAATAAGTAATTGCGGCCGATTTAGCACCAGTTCCCGTAGTGGGATTTACACCTTCTCCACTAAAGGACCATTCATATGATGCCTTTGTAATAAAGTCCATCTGGGTGTATTTTGCGCCCGGCTTATACATATCAGGATTAGGTTCAAACTGCCACTGAACAGTTTCGCCCTTATTAATAGGATTCGGATCAACCATTGGCTTACAAGAGCCAAGACCTGTCACGATTTCAACCGAAGAAGAAGAAGGAGTTACAGGATCCGGATCAGCAAACGTGATAGAAGAGCTGGAAGAATAGTCAGAAATGACGATGTCGCTACCACCACCTATAGAAGAGGACGAAGTCTGCGTGCCGGTCTGGCCGCCCTGGTTGGCGCTCGAAGCCGGAGTTTCTTCTACAGGATCTGCATTCGGATTAGCAAGATAATCAGCATACATGGCGCTGCAAGTTTCATCCTTGGCGCAAGATTCGAGAGCCTGGTCCTTAAGGCTCACCCATTCATCGGGCTCTCTAAGCCCGAACATATAATCCTCATCGTTCGATTCGTAAATCTCACCTTCGCCGCAAGCCCAAAAGCTTGCCGCAGCGATAGACATCAACGAAATCCCTGCGATAAATTTCATATTCATAATAAAACCTCTTTAGCCGAAAAATACATTATTCAAATTGAAAATGCTACAGATTGCCAAAAAATCGTGCTTAAAAGCACATATTTTTTGCATACAAAAGCTGCGGCCGTCTGTCAACGTAAACCCGAGTTTACTTAGACGTAAAATAGGGCAAATTACTGTTCTTCGTCCACCGAAATCTTGCGTTGGCCGGTAATAAACTGGTGCACGTAGGGGTTGCTGGTGTTCTTGATTTCGTCCACCGTACCCACTTCGATAATACGGCCATTATACAGCATGGCAATACGGTCGGCCACCTTGAAAGCACTCACCATGTCGTGAGTCACCACCACAGACGTAACCCCCAGCTTGCTCTGCATATCGAGAATCAAGTCGTTGATCACGTCACTGGTAATGGGATCGAGACCGGTCGTTGGTTCATCGTACAAAAGGATTTCGGGGTTCAATGCGATGGCGCGGGCAAGGGCCACACGCTTGCGCATACCGCCCGAAAGTTCAGACGGCATCTTGGTACGGAATTCCGGCACCAGATTGATCATCTTGAGCTTTTCGGTCACCACGTCCTGGATTTCGGCTTCGGACATTTCCGGATGATGTTCGCGCAAGGCAAACGCAATATTTTCGCCGGTATCCATAGAGTCAAAGAGAGCGCCCATCTGGAACAGCATCCCCATCTTGCGGCGAATCGTATGCGTATCGAAGAACTTGGGCGTACTGATCGTCACGCCATCCACAGTCACCTCGCCGCCATCCGGTTGCAAAAGTCCAATCATGTGCTTTAGAATCACGGACTTGCCGCCACCGGACTTACCGATAATCACCATAGTCTCGCCACGGCGAATATCCAGGTTCACGTCGCAAAGAACGTCCTGCGGACCAAAGGACTTCTTGAGTCCCTTTAGGCGAATAGCGATATCGTTTGGGTCTATTTTTACGTTTGGCATAGTGACACCTTAGAAGAATAGGATAGCGTCCAAAACAAAGTCAGCGATCAAAATCATGAGGCAGCTGGAAACCACCACACTCATGGTAGCGATTCCCACACCGCGGGCACCAGCCTTGGCATTGACGCCATGGTAGTAACCCAGCAAGAAAATCAAGGTTCCGAATACAAAAGACTTGAGCGTACCCGACCACAAATCCATGGGGTCGAACAGGTACTGCATACCGGTCACGTAAGTGTAGGTAGTAATATCGAGGCCAAGCACGCAAACAATCCAGCCACCGATAACACCCAAGGCATTAGAAATAACCGTGAGGCAAGGCACCATGGTAAAGAAAGCCACAAAGCGCGGCATCGCCAAATAACGGTAAGTATCGAGACCCAGCACCGTGTAGGCAGCCAATTCCTCTTTCTCTTTCATGGAACCGAGTTCTGCAGCGATAGCGGAGCCCACGCGTCCCGAAAGCACAATGGCCGTAAGCAAGGGGCCGAGTTCAATCAGGATCATCTTACAGGCAGCTGTACCCACAAACTTGTCAGCCACCAGGTTGTGAAATTCGAACTCGGCCTGCACCGTAGCCACCATGCCAGTAAAGATGGATGTCACGAACAACAGCGGGAGCGACGACACGCCAATGGAGATCATCTGCTTTACGATGAGCACCGGATTCTTGTGGATAAAGCGCAGTTGCTTAAGAGTATTCAACAAGATGCAAACGACTTCGCCAATAGCCGAGATACCGGTTACGAGAACCTCACCAAACCAGATAAACGGGGCTAACAGCAACTGCATCTAGAACTCCTTAGTAACTTCCGAAATCGGTTGCGCCCATATCGCCGGCATCGTCGTAGGCATAGGCTTCGCCGCCGCCATCCCCTTCGGGGGCGGCATCGTAGAAAGTCGTGTATTCCGGAATGAAGGTCATGGGAATGTCCTTCACCGAGCCGTTACGGTGCTTTGCCACAATGAGTTCTGCAGTATGCTTGTCTTCTTCGCGGTGGGTCTGCACGAACTTACGTTCCACGAACCACACCATGTCGGCGTCCTGTTCGATAGAACCCGATTCACGCAAGTCGGAAAGCTGCGGGCGTTCGCGGCCTTTTTCTTCGACCTTACGGCTAAGCTGGGCGAGCGCGATGACCGGAATCTGCATTTCCTTCGCGAGGATTTTAAGGCCACGGGAAATCGCACCGATGGCAACCGCGCGGTTTTCTTCCTTGCCCGTCTTCATGAGCTGCAGGTAGTCGATAATCAGCAAGTCCAGCTTGCCCTTACGCTTGAGCTGGCGGGCCTTGCTCATGAGTTCCATAATACCGAGGTCGGCATTATCGTCCACATAAAGCGGGGCCTTTTGAATCGGCGTCACGGCAGCAATCAGTTTCTTCTTCTCATCGCTGTTGAGGTAACCGTTACGGAGCTTGCTCTGGTCAATCTGCGCCTGCGAGCAAAGCAAGCGCTGTGCCAGCTGCACGCCGTCCATTTCCAAGCTGAAGAACGCCACATTCTGCTGGAAGTTGATTGCCGCATTTGCCGCAATGGTAAGAGCGAAAGAAGTCTTACCCACACCAGGACGTGCAGCGAGAATAATCAAGTCGGACTTTTGCAGACCGTTAGTCAGTTCATCCAGTTCGGTAATACCCGTGCGAATGCCCGTGATGCCGTCCTTGCGGTTATTCAGGCGTTCCAAAAGCGGTGTCACAAAATTCTGAATCGGTTTCAGAGAATCGCGAATCTGATCGTCAGCAATGGCGAAAATATCACGTTCGGCATCTTGCAGAACTTCGTCAGGAACAGCCGCCGGATCCATGGCATTCTTGATAACTGCAGACGAAGACTTGATCAGCTTACGAAGCGTCGCCTTTTTGCGCAACAGTTCAATATGCCAGCTGGCATTGGCCGAAGAGGCCACCGATTCCATAAGTTCAAACAAGTATTCGCGACCGCCCACAAGCGTAAGCTTGTTCATCGTCTCAAGTTCTGCAGCGAGAGTCACCAAGTCAATCGGCGTCACGTTGCGGTTGAGCGTACAGAGGGCCGTCCAAATCAGCTGATGCTTTTCCAGGTAGAAAAAGCTTTCGTCCTTGATAATCATGATGGCTTCACCCATCACGTCAGGATCGCGTAAAATACTTCCAAGCAGGCAACGTTCAGCATCCAGGTCCATGGGGACCTGACGGCCTTCGTATGAATTATGTTGATTTTCAAAATCAGGCATCGTCGCCATCCATAATAATCTTAAGTTCTTTCAGTTTACGCCACAAGGTCGCGCGGCTGATTCCAAGGCGCTTGCAGACTTCGGTGCGGTTACCGTTGCACACACTCAGGGCTCGCAGAATGTGTCTGCGTTCCATTTCTTCAAGCGACAGGAGTTCTCCCTCGGAATCGCTTTCAGGGGCAGCCTTCTTTTCGGACTTCACGCCGCTATCAAAGGAGATCCCCGGCAAGTCAACCGGTTCGGCTTCAATCACCTGGGGTTCCGCATTGTGGTCGCCCTTAATGTGCGGAATCGCCATGGTCTGTTCGCGGGCGCAGTTCTGCACTTCTTCGGGCAAATCTTCCAGACGGATTACTCCGCCCTCGGCAAGCACGGTGGCATGCTCGATAATGTTTTCCAACTCGCGGATATTTCCCGGATAAGAATACTTGGTCAGCGCATACAGGGCAGCCGGCTCAAGGTCTACAATCTCCTTGCCCTGGGCATCCTTGTTTTTCAAAATGAAATACTTGATCAGGTTCGGGAGCGCAGGCTTGCGTTCGCGTAGCGGCGGCAAAAGCAAGTGGAAGGTGTTCAGGCGGTAGTAAAGGTCTTCGCGGAAGCGTCCCTCTTGCATAGCCTCTTGCAAGTCGCGGTTTGTAGCCGCAAGAACGCGCACATCCAGATACTGCGGTTGGGTATCGCCCACTCGCCTAATTTCATGGCTTTGCAAAAAACGTAAAAGTTTCACCTGGGTAGCCGCAGACAGTTCGCCAACTTCGTCCAAGAAGAGCGTACCGCCATTGGCAGATTCAAACAGGCCCTTCTTGTCGGCAGTGGAACCGGTATAAGAACCCTTCTTGCTACCGAAGAGTTCGCTTTCCACCAGGTTTTCGGGAATGGCGCCGCAGTTTACCGCCACAAAAGGTTCGGCGGCGCGCTTGCTATAGCGGTGAATCACGTTGGCCAAAAATTCCTTACCCGAACCGGATTCACCGGTAATAAGCACCGTACTGTTGGTGGGAGCCACCTTGTAGACGGTCTTTAGAATCTTGCGCATCTCGGGCGTGTTCCCGAGGAGGCCGTCCAGCACCTGGGATTCCATGAGCTGGTTGTTGGACTTATTCAACTGCTGGGCACGCACCTTCTGGGCCGTCGATTCCAACTGCGAAATGGAAATAGGCTTTTTCAAGAAGGTGTTTGCACCGCGGGTAATGGCAGAGGCGGCGCCCTGCCAGTTGCGGTCGTCGCAAAGCACAAAGATTTCAATGCCCGGATGGCGCTCCTTCAGGAAGCTCACCATGTCCATGTTGTCTTGCATTAAAAAGGGAACTTCGATAAACGCCAGGTCTATCGAATCCTTCTTGACGATGGGCATTAAATCGCTCTCGCGGGTACAGGTGAACAAGGTTGTCCCTGCAACCGACCAAGAGTGCTGGATATCGTCGATAAATTTCTGATCTAAGTCCGCGATCAGGATATTCATCGCGACCTACTTACGAATGGCTCTTGATGATTTCTTCGACCTTCGCACGAAGGGCTTGCAAGTCAACCGGCTTGTTGAAGGTTGCCGCGGCATCAAAGTGCTGGGCAGTCATCAGGTAGTCTTCGGCAGAGGTACGGCCACCACCGCTCACAGCGATAGTGCGGTCACTCATATTCAAGCGGCGCAGATCAAGAATGACTTCGTATCCATCGACATCCGGCATAATGATGTCGGTAATAATCACGTCATAGGTCTTATTCTGGTAAAGAGTCTTAGCTTCTTTACCGTTCTTCGCCGTTTCCACATTGTAGCCCTTGATTTCAAGAGCGGACTTGAGCATCAAATTAAACTGCTCGTCGTCATCAATAATCAGGATAGTAGGCACTAGCCCTCCTTCGTTTCAGTTTCCATTGGCCAATATAGATAAAATGTAGTTCCTTCGCCCAATGTTGTCTGCACCGTAAAGTAGGCATTACCCTCTTTTAAGAGCCTCAAAGCCGAAGAAAGACCTAGTCCTAAGCCTTCGCCAGGGGCCTTTGTGGTAAAAAACGGTGCAAAAATACGTTCCAGGGTACCCGAATCCATACCCGTACCCGTATCGGCGATTTCGAACTTGGCATAATTGCCAGCAGGAACCGGCGGAGCATAAGGTGTTACGAGTTGAGATTCCAGGATTTCAGGATAAAGTTTAAAAGTCAGCGATCCGCCTGTCTGCTTCATGGCAAACAAAGCGTTATTCGCCAGGTTACTGATAATGCGGTCGAGAGACGCCACAATACCGCGAACCTTCAGGCTCTTGTCCAGTTCTTCGCTATGCACCTTCACATTAGGCGGCAAGGTCAGCGAAATCTTTCGGACCACGTCTTCGATAATCATGTAAGGCGAGAACACAATGGCAGGGGTAGCCGCATTTGCATTACCGCGAATAGCGTTCAGCAGTTCGTTGAGGGAATCTTTTCCGCGCTGGGCAGCCTTCTTCGCTTCCGAAATAAACGTGTAAAGTTGCGACTGCTTGTCTTCGATGACTTCTTGCGCAATTTCGAGGAACCCAAGCTGAGACCCAAGAATGTTGTTGTAGTCGTGAGCGAAAGCGCCGCAAATGGTACCCAATTCTTCGAGGCGGGAATGAATGAATTTCTGTTCGCGCAGCACGTTCCGTTCGTATTCGAGCCTACGCTGCTCGGTCATGTCGACCTTCAGGCACAAAGTCTTGTAAGGAGCCTTGCCCTGCTGGATAATCGGAATATACATGTTATCGAAGGTTTGTACCAGTTCGCCCAAACCGGTAAGGCGGTTGGCTTCGTCCTGGGAAATTTCCACGCCATCCTTATCTTCGAACGAAGTGTAGACTTTCGCTTCGCCCTTTTCGCGGGCTTCCTTTTCGTAAATAGAGATATCTTCGTTATTGTCGCGGGCACCTTCGCGCGAGCCGCGTTTGGCAAGGTCCAGCTGGTTCTGCTTTTGGTAAACGCCCAATTCGCTCTTGTACCACACTCTAAACGGGAGAGCATTAATCAGCGTATTCAGCACGTTTTCTTTTTCGGCCTTGATCGAAGCTTCCTTGTTCAAGCGATCCTGATAGCGCACCAGGTCGTGGGTGTATTCCACATACTGTTCATTAAGCGTCTTTAAGTTCTGCTGCAGCAACAGGGTCTTGGACTGGTCCATGAAAAAGGCAATGTTCACCACCGTCAAAAGGGTCTGCCGACACTTGAAGAAATAAATCTTCATTACGTGGGTCTCGCCATTAATGTTCATGCGGACATCGCTATAGACCGATTCCCTAAAGAAATCCAGGTTAGGCGGCAAAACATTCTTGATGGACTTTCCATACAAACTAGTAGACGACTGACCCAGGAGTTTAGCGGCACCGTGGTTTACAGCCTTGATTCTTCCGGCATCGTCGTAATAGATAATACCATCTTCGATTTTGGTAATCAACTTTTGCAGGAACCAATTGGCGCCCATGTCACGGAACCTGGCCGACGTGTAATACTGGCCGCAAAGAAGCGCCAAGAAAAGCGTCAGGAACTGGTGCCACACAAAGAACTGGAAGCCGCCATGCCAGGCGCCAAAATCCTTGATAACCGGAATCACGAAGTCAAACAGCACCGCCACAATCAGGCACAGGGTAAAGCTACCGGCCATATAGGCACCCGTATGCCGCACCGTCTGGTCCAGGGAATTAAGGGACCCCAACAAAAGCTGGTAAATCACAATAAGGCAGGGCGGCAAAAAGAACAGTACGTAGAGAACGGTAAACGTCTTAAAAATCGGAAGCCCTTCAAAGGGATGGTAGCCGAACAAGTCGAATTGAGGCACCACATCGGGACAAAAGACAAATACGCTGGTAAGCGCCACAATGGCGATTGGCCCCACGAAGCCAGACACAGCCTTAAAAATCGTCCGGCGACTGAAAAGAACCAATTCACACATGTCATAGACAGCCACGCCGACGCGCACCCAACACAAGGCCTGGAAACCGAAGACTATTTGTCGACCAATATAAGCGCCAGACAAGTCGGCAGCCATGGGACCGCTAAAAAAGAGGATTCCCAAGATACTGCATGCATTCCAGGCAATATTTGACAGCACCATCATGCGCAAAGGTTTCGGCAAACGACGTGCCGTCATCTTGCGCTCGAGTAGGACCGGATAATAAAACGATACAATAAGGGCTAGCACCGAAAGTACCAAAAGGTACGGAGAATCGGAATACAAGCTCTCAGTCATTTTACTTTACCCGCTTAATACCAAATGTGGATGTCTTGTCATAAGAGTTCTTGCCACTGAACTTTTCTGCAGCCTGAACCCTTTCGTTGGGAACAAAAACCGTTTCCATTTGCAATTTATAAATATAAGCGCCCGTGGCAACAGCCCTACCCTTTTCAGACTGGATTCCGACCTGGGTATTGGCCCATTCCACATAGAAAACCACCTTGCTCGACGTAGAAAGGTAATCGGCAGAGGCCAAACTGTACTTGCCCGACACTCGGTTCACGTAATTTCCCAAGTTCGAATAAACGGGCATATTGTAGTTCACCCTCAGGCTATCCCAGGCGGCAGCTTCACTACCCAGAGAACCTCGAGGCACCGTCATCTCGATTTTCCAGATGGCGCCCTGAATGCTTGCCGAATCAATTCCCGATGCAATCACCTGGCCATGACTAATCAGGTCAAGCTTATGGGTAACAGGGTTCAACACATAAAGGCGCATATTGTCCTGGAACGGCACCTGCGAGCGGAGTTCCCCACCCGAGCGGGCCACGCCACTTTGGGCAGCTTCATTCTGCATCGTAACGACAAATTTGATCTTCGGATCACCGCTACTCATAATCGGAATCCAGGGAGCATCGAGTACAGGCATGTTGCCGTAGTAATCTCGCAGGGCGCTGAATTCCTTGGGCTGCAAGCGAACGTAGTCACCATCGGTTACGGCAAGGGGATTATCCTTGCTGTAAGCTACAGTCATGCTCTTCTTGGTAAACGAAATCGTCAAGTTCTGAACAGAGTGCTTGTAGATAGCCGTATCACGATCGGATTGCTTTTGACGGTAATAAACCCTCGAAGAATCCACCACGTTAACGGGCTCACTCAATTCAAGAAGAAGAATGTCGAATTTGTCGGACTTAGATGCATCAATAGAAGCCGTGACAATCACCGGGCCCACCTTGTCTTCGCCAAGGACAGAATTCATTTCGTAGGCGGCACCCGAACCTAGATGTTGAGCAACCAAACCCGCACCGCTAACGCTCATTCCCTTAAGGAATCCTTCATAGGTGCCGCTGGTGTTACCATAACTAAAGGGCTTGGGCAAATCAAGCACAGCCGTCATGCCATCGGCCGCATAAGTCGGCACCGTTCCTGCCACCCAAAGCGTTTCGGGAGCAGTCAAGCCGAACACGAGAGAAAGGCTGTCAGGATAATGCTTTTGATCAATGGGACGTTCATATTCGATGTAAATATGTTCTGCATAACCGTCTTCGTTCAAATCAGAAATCGATGCGTAAGTCATAGGCACCGGAAGCAGCTTGAGTGCTATGCGGAGCTTGGGCTGTCCGCAAGTAGCAGAAACATCGTTACCGCTCTTGTCCTTAATGACACCGTTTGCCAACAGCTGGGCGAACATGCCTTCGGTCACCACGGAATTGCCGTTTGCATCGTATGCCACTTCGAATTCCCACACATTCAGAGATTCGTTATAAATCTTAGTGAACTTGACCACAGGCGCATCTACCTGCGTCGTGCTATTTGTGCCAAACAGTTGCACCGGCCAATCGTTACCCGGGCTCGTAATCGGTTCGCTAAACTGCATGTACACACGGTCGCTAGTCGCCGTATCCAGGCGTTCGAGCACAGCCACCGCCAAAAGTGTCGGAGCCACTCCGTCTTGGTAGAAGTCTTCACTCTGTTCTACAGTCGAGCCCACATTTGAGAACAACGTAATAGCACCACTAGGATTGGTATTAATCGAAGTGTCCGTGATGTTCGCCTTTACGACCAATTCCCGGCCATTCAAGCTAATGACATCGGCGGTGGTAAGGGTATCATCACCGTACACAAAGCTCACCGACTTAAAGGATTGTTTTTCCTGGTACTCGTTAGAAAGTGTAATCTTGATGGCATCAGGTACGTTGTCGCAATCCGTATCGATCATCTTCGCAACATCGATAATGGGCCAAGGAGGAGTTTCTTCGATAATAAGCTTTGCCGTGGCCATTTCATAATCGAACTGTTTTGAATCCGGTCCCTTTGCAAACAAGGTCGTTACCAACGTATCTTGGGAGCTTACATAGAAGGTGGCCCTGCCGTTGACCAGCTGGATACTGGTAATAGGAATAGTCGCCGTCTTGGAACTCCAGAAAAGGACGTTTCCAGAAAGCACTCCCAGGTCGAGCGTCATATTTACCGTATCCAAAAGATCCAGGAGGGAATCCAGCAAGGATACCTGCACCTCGACCATTCTAGGATTCGACGGATCTGTAGTCTGGTAGGCGCTATAAACATCCTTGTTGAAAACGATATAGCGCTTTTCGAGCGGAATGGTAACGGTATCGATTTCTACGTTGCTACGCACCACGGCACAGGCGCAGTCGTACTTGTTGGCACCCGTATAATCGGACTTGCCCGCCGCATGGTTGTGCCAGCTCACCCATTCCATGTAGTTGTTACCGTAAGCGAGAACGGTATCAGGCTTTTCAAACCGAATAGAATCGCTACGAGTACTCGGGTAATAGTCAAATCTCTGCTTTGTGCCGTTCATTTCAAGGTCATCCAGATTACCCGTCGGAGTCACCTTACTGTAGCCCTTATAAGTCGTCTTGTACTCTTCCCTTTCTACAGAGTAGTAAGGGCTCTGGAAAGGTTCTTCAAATTCAAGCGCAACCGTGCGGTGCACCTGCGGGCCGCTTTCACGAGTATCTTCGGGGCTATACCCAAAGATATGCTTGCCATGGTAATAAACCGGGATATAGGGGTTTTCTACAAACGCAGGGAGCGTATCACCGCTCGGGAACACTTCAAGCTGATCTGTTTCAGAGCCCTTAAAATACGGAGCCATCGTCAAGTCAACACCTTCGAACGCTTCTGGATCGTTTGCATCCAAATGCGGTCTAAGTGACCAGCCTTTGCCGCTCAGGTCGCCAAAGGAAAATCCATAGTCCCACCTAATCTGGAAGATGATTCGCCCCGAAACATAAAGTTTTTCTTTAATTGTCATGGGCAAATAATACTGTCCGCTAGCATCGGCCTTTTGTTCTCCAAATACAACTAACGGCGAGTTCCAATCTTCCTGATGCATATCCTTGCCTTTTCCATCAAAAACATGCCTTATGTAGCTAACAGGTGTTCCTGGAACTGCATTCGTGTCCAAATACAGGCGGAGTTCAAAATCTTCGAACTCAAGCGTATCGTTATTGTCAATTTCGACAATAAACTCTCTACATTTTTCCCAGCCCGTCGCAAGAGAGCATTCAACTGAATCCTGATAAGCACTCGGCTTAATCGTAATTACAAGATCCACATACGAGGCTTCGCTTTCGGTAGTAAAGCTGTAGCCCGCGCCGCCATTATCCTCTGGCGGAGACATTCCCGAAGATACCGTAAAGTAATAAGTAGTTCCCGCTTTGAGATTTGTGAGAGTCACCTCATGGAACAGCACAGCGCCATCGGTCGATGCCTGAGACTCACTCAACGCCGACATGGATGTTCCATACTTCACAATACCATTGGAACGAATATTGGTCCACCAATAAATCTTGGCACTGCGGTTATCCACCTGACAAATGGTGACACCACTAATTTCGGGCTTCACTTCGGTCATGGTAAACTGGTACCATTGACCATGGTTATCGTCAGTCGTTATATTATGCTTGGTATCCATGCCCTCCAAGAAGAAGTAGTAGGTCTGCCCCATTACCAAGCCGTCGAGCGTTACTTCGCCGCCCTTAGACGCCTTGGTCTGTTGCACCGACTTGGCGCCCATCTTTTCTGGAGTCGTATTGTAGAACACCGTTACAAGCGCAACTTCATCGGCATCCCAACTTACAACAGCCGAAGTTTCGGTAATAGGCGTACCGGCAATATTACTGAACAACGGACCATCGTTATCAGGCGGCAAAACTTCTGCAAGACGCTGAACAGGAATCAAAAGCTGAGACGAAAAGTCAATACAAGTTTCCGTTTTAGTATAATCTTCCCAGTAATCTTCCAAGGTCATGTCAGGGAAATAGCCTCCCATCAAGGCGCCTCGCGGGCACCTGTATTTATAAGGCTTTCCGCCAGCATCATATCCATCTGGGTTAGAAGCTCGATGATGCGGATGGTTGTGGTTCTTATCGCCTGCACCCATCAAGAAGCAAATATCCCAAGGGTTCGCGCCCAAGGTATAATAAATATTTTCGAGAGCAAGGTTAAAATACGCCTGCTTTTCAGGACCTTCCGGAAGCACTTCCGAAAGCATAAAGACCGCGTTGGCGGCACCCATATTGTAACGGTTAAGCCCCCATCCTGTAGGGTAAAGAATATCGTACGGAGGAACCGCCTTAACCCTACCCCATCTATTTTCATAAATAACCTTAATTCCCCTTACAGAGTCAGCCACCGTACCGTCAGCAGTGGCACGACGCAAGGCATTTGTCGCACGCTGTATAAGAGTATCGCGTTCCAATTCCCCCACATTATATGTTAATGCTGAATCCTTGTCCGCCAGGATTAGCTTAAGGAACGAGAACAACACATAGGTATGCACATTTTCATAGTCGGTAGGCCAGCCACCAGCATAAAAACCACTCGGCATACCCAAGAAACCACCCCTAAAGTAAGCACCGGCATCGCCAGGTTCATTATTGTACCCATAATTCACCCTATTGTCATAGATTTTCAAATCCTTGTACAAATCAAACTGATACGAGGTATCCTTGGTTGCATACCACAAGGCAAGAGCTCCAGCGGCAAGGTCATCATTCATATTACCCGGATTGCTTCCACCTTGATAAAGAGCGCTTGGAATGGACGATGACAAATAATCAGTTACCGCAGGGGAATGATAGTAAGCAACATTCTTGTAAATATCCTTGGCGGCTTCCAAAAGAGAATCCGCATAAATCGGGTCATAAACTTTCCATGCCACAGAGAAATAAGCCAACGTAGCCGCAAAGGAACCTGCATAAGAGCCTACCGTATTACCGACATCGCGATCGGGGCCACCATAATCATAAATTTGAGCATCTTGCTTTTCCGGTTGATCCCAAAACTGGTGATCTATTTCGGAACCTACGGAGTGCCACATATCATGTTTTTCAATAAGTCCATCCGCTTTTGATGCCTTATAAAGTTTAAAGATATAATCAGCACCGACCTTGGCTTCCCACAAAATATCCGGAACACCATCAACAATTACCGTATCATTGTAAGATTCACCATAGCGGTCTTCAGCCTTATCCTTATACACAAGGTATGTCGTTATCAAGGCATAAGCAGCATAGCCCAGAGTTTCAGAGGGCTTAAAGTGGTCGCCGCAATCGTGCCAACCACCCGTCAGGTCATGACCAATAGCCGAGCCATCCTTCAAATGACAAGGAGCGTGAAAATGAGACTTGGTATTACCGCAGCGCTGAATACCAAAGAACTTCAATGCATTCTCTAATACGGCGTTATAAACATAGGGGTTAATATCAAAGGTGGCAGAAGTATCATTCCCTACAACAATAAAGTATTGTCCCGGTGTGCTAGGAGAAAGTGCTGAAAAATCGGCACGATAAAGTTTCTCGGTCTCCGAGCTGTTTTCCCGCTTGCCCATATGGTACATTGCTTTAATGGAATTATACCCACCATAAACCCACATGTTGGGCTTAATGACATGATCGTTCATCAAGTTTAATGTACCACCCAAAGCCTCGGCGCCGCTATTGGCATCAATCACCTTGAACTTGGTATCCGAAGGATCCGCTACATAGGCAAACTTCGGGTCTTGCGGCCTAAAACCCACCTGGTTCACGCGAATCGCTCGACGAGCATTGACGTTAATCGAATCCAGGTAACGGCGATCGTGCACCTTGTCCGTGCGATCGATATCAGGGAGTCTTCCTGCCATGGCAAAGTCCACGGCAAACAGGGCGAGCAACGCCATCAGTTTCAGCACATTCTTCATATCCAACCTTTCCTAACCTCACTTCTTATAAAACAAAAAGAATGCGCCCCCCATAGACACATTCTTCCTGCAGATTTATATCTCGTTAACGTTTCTTTGCGCGTTTAAAGCCAAACGTTCTGGTAAAGGTATCGTTCTTTTTGATATCGTCCGTATCTTCACCTTTATCTGACTCCTTCGCAACATAAGCGCCAACGACCTTATAGTCAAACTTCGAAATGTACGGACCAGTTCCTATCTTCTTGCCCTTGCTGCTTACCGGGTAGTCTTCAGGAGCCACCCATTCCAGGTACAGCGTCAATTCGCTGGCAGGAGTAATATAGGACTGTACTTCCTTCGCCTTCAAGGTATAGCTCGTGCTGTTGACGAAGTTACCCAAGTTGGTAAAGAAGTCCACGCGGAACTTGATCGAGTAATCGCGCTTCGGGTCTCCCGTCGACGTCACATCGAACACACCAGGCAAGGTGAAGTCCATCTTGAATACAGGACCTGCATGCTGGTAGTTCTTGACAGGAACACCGCTAACCGGCTGCAACGTGCTTCCACCCGCTGCAATAATCCTGGTGCTTTCGTCCTTTTCGAGAGCCGTCAAGCGGAACATTTCGGTGGGGTTCACCGGCTGGCCACCGTAGCACATCTCTACCGGCTTGGAGGTAGTCACGCCATCAACCACCTGGACCTTGATACGCACGTTGCTGACCACGCCAGTCACAGGGACCCACGGAGTTTCGACACCGGCAAACAGGCCTGCCATATCCTTATAGTAGCTCATGGTGGCATCAGGTACCAGGCGAACAGAGTCCGCAATCCAGAAGGCTTCGTTTTCTTCGTGGCTGTAAGTGTACTTGAACGAAGTGTTTCCAGACGAAACGGCCTTCAACTGCGGATTGGCGGTGGGGTTATAGTACACACCCTTCTTGCCTTCGCGCAGACGTTCCAACAGGAGCGGCTGGCCCGGGACAGAATCCAGAGGTTCAGACATTTCCACCGTCAAGACATCCATCTGTCCACCGCTGGGCAATTCATAGCCACTCCAGGTCGCTCTCACGATTACCGGCGGGCAACTGTCAAGCATTGTACCAGAGGGATCTCCAAACAGGCTTTCGATAGGACCTTTACGCGGAATCACCGTACCGTTACCATTCTTCGGACCATAAGTTACGTTCTTATAAACGCCTTCAGGTATCGAGATGCGGAGAGCTTCTCGTTCAGCCACCACGTCTTCATAACCGATGGTATCGACCTTGGGAATGAAGGTAGAATCCTGAGAAGTTTCCTGACGGGCGCACTTCTGCGTCACCGTGGTAGAAATCGTATCGATGCTAGCAAGGGTACTATCGGCAATCACCGTAGAATCTTCATCCAAGTACGTATAGGTGTAATTTTTTCTTGTAACGTAGGTCGTATCGTCCTTATAGTCAACACAGACCTTCTTTACAGCGCCCTTGATCCAGGTACCATTTGCGGAATCAAGACGGGTGACAGGCACCTGAGTCTTTTCGCCCTGAATGATTTCACGCTTCCAGCCGTCAGACGGAATCACGAAGGCCTGGTACACGGCGGGGCTACCCCAGTACACGTCAACCGTATCGGGAACATCCTTGTCGCGGAGCTTGCGGATAAATTCAATGTAGATTTCGTCGGGCTGGCCATCGCCTGTCGCATCAGAAATCATAGCATACTGGATAGGCACCGGACGCACGGCTTCGATAATCTTGACCGGCGCACACGTAGCCAGAGAGTTGCCAACCAAGTCGGCAATCTTGAAGTCACCAGCAACTTCAGCCATGAAGCCGGGCTTGATGAACATGGCCTGGTCATTACCCTCGACCACGTATTCCCAGCTCTTGCCGTCGTCATCACTCGTCGCAGAAATAACCTTGATGCTAGACTGCGCCACTTCGGAGCCGTCATTGTAGATTGTGAACGGCCACTGGGTCTTGAGAGACAGCAAGTTCACCGGTTCGGAGAACGCCACCTTGAGCGTATCCTGGGCGGATGCATGATTTTCGTTTTCAAGAATCGAAATGCTGAGCAGCTTCGGCTTTATCTTATCGGTAATGGGAACCGTCGCAGCACTTGCAGTACCGCGTTCACGCAGGTACACCGTCACCGTACCTCTCGGGTTCGCAACGCCAACAGAACTTTCCGGGAAGGTGAACCTAGCGTTAGCGCCCGTCACCGTTGCAGAAGGTTCAAGCTTAAAGGTATTGCCAGCGAAGTTGACATTAGAATCGACAGCCACAACGACACTATCCAGGATAATGTCCTTGCCATCGAACAGACTTCCGCTAAATTCAATATCCAAGGTCATATCGGTCTTAGCGTCACCTGTAGTAGTACAGACATCGCTTATCAAAGAAGCAGTCTGCGGAATCGGCTTGGTTGGCTTAGAATAGAACCATGCGGAATCGCGATCGTCTTCATCTTCGATATCCACATACTTGAACGTCACCGTATCGCCACCGAAGAACGGAACCTTCGGGAACGGCTTGTCTTCGGCAACAGCAGTCAGCCAGTCGCTGCTAAAGTAGCCGAGCTCAGCATCGGTGCGGTTAAGCGTCACAATCACCGAGTCACCAGGAGTACGAGAGTTGAACATGGCCACCGTCACCGAGGAATTGCCGCGGTTATCCTTGTCGCGCACCTGGATCTGGAACTTGAGAGAGCCATCGGTCTTGGCGGGGCTTACCACGGAGCTGCCGTCTTCGGTCAACAGGAGCACCTTGCCCTGAGTACGGTCGCCCTTACTGAACTGCACGTAGTAGGAGCGGTTCACAAAGGCGCAGCCGCCATTTTCCTGACATTCTTCACATTCGGGATTCGGGCCAGCAAACACAGTCACATCGACCTTATTGGTACCGATGGTCATCTTTGCCGGAATATCCAAGTCGAACTTGCCGGTTTCGTAATTATAGACTGCAGCCTTTTCGAGCTGTTCCTTAGTCAAGGCAACACCATTCACCCAGATGCTGGTCACGTAGCCGCTTTCCGAAATCAGGGCAGTACCTCTCAAATGCATGGTACTGGTAGAAGAGTCAATCTGAATGTAGGAGCCGTTCGAGACATTGAACGGAGCATCGAAAGCGACCGTCATTTCGTAATGGGCACGCTTGGTAGCCATTTCCTGATAAGAGGGGCTAAAGCCCGAAACAAACTCGTCCTTACGGTAAACCGCCACATACGGGTTCACAGGAGCCTGGTCGACATCGCCATCATCCTTTTCCCAGACAGGCATACCATCATAATCGGCACCATCTTCATCACGCTTGTGCGCTCTCCAGGTCCAGTCGCCCGATTCGGCGCTCATGCGCTTATCTGCAGGCTGGTACAGAGGATCGCACAGTTTATTCTGGTAATAGCCCTTAGAGAACGCCAAATCAAGACGCATTCTAGACGAAGACTTGATCATTGTCGATCCCAGAGGTACCGGAATGTACCAGTCATAAGTACCCGTGGCCGGGTCATAAGTATCCGGCAGCTTGATAGGAGGTGCACCACGGAGCAATTTGCGAATTTCGCTGTCCGTTTCGCAAGGCTTGTTGAAGCCAGCTTCATCGTAGGCCTGGCAAATTTCTTCATCAATCATGAGCGGGCAAGAACCCGGCTGGTTATTGACACCTTCTTGAGGTTCCATCTGTTCAGGCTTTGCTGTCACATAGAAACGGAGTTCCAGACTATCGAACTGTCGATCTTCATTGTTGTAAAGATTGATGTTGATACGGTCCATTCCAGTAATGCCCTGTTCATAATACTGATAAGTACGGACAGAGAAATCATAGTGCGTCACCGGCGTCGTGAACTTGAGCGGCATGCCCTTATCGTCCACGCAGCGACGGGTACCATTGCTTTCTACGCAGTAGTAGTAAGTCGTCTTTTCTTTGAGACCGCCAATCTTTACATAGTGGAAACTTGTCGGAATTCCAGACACGTCTGCATTGATGTCACCCGTGTTCCAGGTCATCTTGTCGTAGCTGGTAAGCGTGGTATCCCAGTAGATTTTGGATTCATACTGGCCGTTGGGCGTATACCACATGATTTCGGCCGTGTCCGAAGTCAGGTTACAGACCTTGACATTCTGGATATCGGCATCACCCGGGGGGCTCACCAACGTGGTAAAGGTAAACGGCGTATTGGTGCTGTCCACAAGCCACTTGGTCGTATAAGCTTCGCTGCGGACATTAATCGCAATCACCTTGAAGTAGTAGGTGGTACCGTTCTGGAGTCCCGTCAGGTGGATTTCGTGGCTCACGCCATTCACCGTATCCTTGGCCGGAATATTGAACGGACCGGTTTCACTAGTGCTGTACAGAATCATTGCCGGGCCACGCACATCCTGTGCAATCTTCACGATGGCAGAATCGTAACCCACATAGCGAATTTCCACATTAATTTGAGACGGAGCGCGGTTGCGGTCTTCTTCGCGAACTGCCACGGCGCACGACGCAACAAACATGGCCGTAGCGTCAATACAGGTTTCAGAAAGGTGGTAGTCTTCCCAGCTCAAGGTCGAAGGAGCCCAAGCGTTTACACCCTCTACATCGGGGGTCACACCGCCGAACAAGGCCCCCGTAGGCGGATTGTACTTGTAGCCGGAACCCGGCATGTTCTTGCCTTCGGGGTTAGAGGCACGGTGATGCGGGTGGGCATCGTTCTTGTCACCCACACCCAGCAAGAAGGACACATCCCAGGGGTTCACACCGAGCATATAGTTGAGCTGGTTGATACCCAATTGCTTCATGGCAGCAGAGTTCCAGTTCTGCACACCCTTCTGCGGAAGCTGAAGGCCTTCCAAATCCTTGGTCACATCAGAATAAGCCAGCACTTCGAAAATGTTACCGGCCTGGTAGCGGTTGTAAATCCAGGTCTGGTCGGTCTGCATCGTGTACCAGAGGTCACCGAAGGACACAGGCGTGGGGCCATTCAAAGTCGGAATCGTAATGTTCTGGGAACCGCTTCCGCTCAGATAGCTCAAGTTTGTAGCCAAGATCAAAGCCACATTTTCTGCATAAGTCAAACGTGTCTTGTCATCAATACCGTACTTAAGACCGGTTTCGGTATCCCTCAAGAGCATCTTGTAGAAACCGTACAACGTGTAAGTATAGGCATTCGCCCAGCTCGTGTTCTTGCTGGACTTGCGCATACCGTCTCGGCTCCAGGCCATCCAGCCACCGTGGAAGAATCCAACCGAAGCCTCTTGAGGAACGCCAATCTGAGTATCTTCGACGGCATCGTTCAAGTAATCCATCTTGCCGGTCTTTTCGTAGGTGGCATAATGGAGAGCTATAGCCGCAATGGCAAGGTCATCGTGAGATTCATTGTTGCCGTTATAGGCCGAGCTAGACCAGCCGTCGGCCTTCGTATTGTACACATACTTCTTTCCGCCATCGTATGTTCCAGGGCCAAGGCTTTTTTCTTTAAGCTTCAGGTTCTTGGCAAATTCATACATCTTTTCGGCGATCATCAAGCAGGAGTCTGCAAAGGCCTTGTCATGGTCAGCGTACTCCTTGCTCAAAATGGCAAGACCGGCTGCAATCTGACCCGAAATATTGGAGCCAAGTTCACCAAGGCGCAGGTCTCGTTCATGGGGACCACCACGTCCGGTCAAGGTCGTGGGCAAGGCATCCTGGTTTTCAGGGCGGCCCCACCAACCGTGGTCAGCACCAAAGTTACCCACCGATACAACCATGTTATCGATAACGCCGTCGGCAAAATTGTAGGAACGAATAAAGAAGTCTGCACCATGCTTGGCTTCACGCAAAATGTCAGGAACACCGTCGGTATTCTGAGTTTCGCCCATATTGTAAGCATAATGGTCTTCATCACGGTCCGGGTTAGAGGCAGCCATCACCGCAAGCACCATAAAGGCATAAGCCTGTGTCTGGGATTCCTTCAAGTGGTCACCGCAGTCATACCAACCGCCCTGCAAGGCACCTTCCTTGGGGGTAAATCCAGTAACGCCAGCAATACCGTTTACAAACTTACCGGCACCATCCTTGGTATGGCTGGGCTTATGGAACCAGGATTCCGAATTACCCGAACGGTTAATACCGTAGAACTTCAAGGTCGCATCACGGACCATGGAGTAAACTTTATCGCTAATGATAAACGTTGCAGAATACTGGTTCAGCACCTTGACACGGTAACGAGTATTGGGTTCAAGGCCCGTGGCCTGAGTCAAATTACCAATACAGACCTTACCGGAAGGACCGTTTGCACTAACCGAATAACGATCCTTAGGTTCTGTAGCGGCATCGGTACCTGCAATAATTTTCCAGCTGGAACCAGTAGACATACCGGTTGCCGTAAAGGTACCGCCATCAAAAACCACGTTGCCGTTCAAATCGACTACAGAATACTTTTCACCGCAAGTTCCGTCAGAAACATAGTAGAACTGCTTTTCAGGATCATCGGGCAAGTAACCCGCCTGGTTAATACGGATACGACCGATACGAAGGTTCTGGGCATCACGGAATGCCTGGTTCAAGGAATCGGGAATAATGCCATTGGGCTTAAAGTCCTGAGGCATAGAACCAACCGGCGGCACAACGTTGTGTTTTTTGGCATTCGGCTTATAGCTGCTAAAGCTTTCTACGGTACCACCGTTATCAGTAGCAGCTGTATCCCATGTCATAGGCCATATTGGGCGAATAAGGTCATATGGAGTCGGTTGTTCCTGTTCAACCGCATACAACGAAACCGCAATACCCAATACATACCATAAAAAACGCGGCATAAAGCCTCCCTTAAGTTCTTATACTGTCCCCTCAAAATAGATTTTTTTTCTTCATAAAATTATTCTTTTTTTATAAAGAATACTATTTCTACCTTTTTTTTATATATTTCGCATTATGAAAGCTTTTCGTAAAAAAACAAAAGCCCTTTCTTTAGGGTTACCTTTTGCTATGGCCTTAACAGCCATGGCTACATTTGCGTTAAACGGATGCGGAAGCGACGATTCATCTAGTGCAAACGACGACACTGGCTATGTGACTAAATACAGTAGCGAAGCCTCCGATACTCCAGAAGCATCCAGCGAATCGAAAGTTTCCGATAACTCGAGTTCTAGCACCAAATCTGATACCCCCGCAAGTTCTACAAGCAAACCTCCGCAGTCTTCTTCTGCAAAGCAAGAGACTCAATCTTCTGAAGAGGTTTTAAACGAACCTTCCAAGAAGGTTAGCGGTACATGCTACGCCAAGACGCCCATTATTGAGAAAGGTGGCGTTGCTACATGGGAATTCGCCCGTTCTTCGGGAGATATTTTTGACGGAATCATGGCGCCTTATATTTGGACCTTTGCAGACATCGACAAGACCTTACAGGGCAACGGCCTCAACTCCGTCAACCTCAAGTACGAAAGCGCCGGCACCTATAACGCCAAGCTCTCTGTAGATGGCAACGAAATCACCTGCGACCCCTTACAGGTTCAAGGTATTCCTATCACCATCAGTTCCTGCAAGCCTAACGCCGAAACCATCAAGGCAGGCGAAACCATCACCTGGACAGTCGAAGCTGAATCCGAAGCAGACATCACCGGATACGCCTGGACATCCACCTTCGGCGAAGTTTCGGGCAACAGTACTACGGCCTCCATGACAGCTACTTCTGATATGCACAAGCAAAAGGTAACTGCGACCGTAGCCATCTCTAACTCCGACAAAACGACGCAGACCTATTTGTGCGAAGGCGCTACCGTTCTTGACCCGGAATCTGTCGATCTGGTGCTTGGGCTCGGCAGCATCAACGACCAAGCCACTTACGGCGAAGAAGTCATTCCCACCCTGCCGGATTCAGTCTTTATTTCGGCCGGCACTCCTATGACAGTGCAAGTCCCCACCGGGGCACCATCCAACTGTACCATAGGTTGCAAACCTAAGATTAGTTCCGATTATATGAGCCTGGTAGTGACCTGGGATGGAGAAGAACTTACAAACTTCGCCTACTTTAGTCCGGCAGGATGTGCTCCTGGAAAGAAATATTCTGTTACGACATCCGTTACCGCAATCTGCGTCGTAAACAAATAACACCTTTCTAAAGCACATATCTGAACTAAACAAAACATTCTACATCAAAAAGGTCTGCCCCACCGGCAGGCCTTTTTTATTGCAGGCTTTTTATTCAGGCCTTTTTTAAACAGACTCTTTTGCAGGCCAACCCTTTTTATGGAATGACACAATCCGTACATTAGGACATAAAAAAAACCGGTGCCCTTACTTGGGGCATCGGTTTCTTTAAAATTATGTAAGAACTTCGATTAGTCCTTGCCGGTGAAGATAATCACGAGCACGGATGCCACGAAGGCGGCAGACACGATCAGGAATTCCCACGGATTTTCCATGATAGAGGTCTTGGCAGAACCGGCAGAGCTGTTTTCGAGAGCAGCCTGTTCTTCGGCCTTGGCCTTAGCTTCAGCTTCGGCAGCCTTCTTTTCTTCTTCAGCCTTGGCGAGAGCAGCGCTGTCGACCGGAGCTTCTTCAACCTTGGCTTCGAGCACTTCGGCAGCGGCGGTGTCCTTGGCAGGTTCAGCAGCTACAGCGGCTTCAGCAGCAGGAGCAGCGGCAGAGTCAGCCGGGGCAGCTTCGGCCGGAGCGGCTTCGGCAGCCTTTGCAGTGTCAGCAGCGGGGGCTGCAGCCGGAGCGGCGGCAGCAGGTTCAGCCTTGGCGGCTTCAGCAGGAGCAGCGGCGGGGGCTGCGGCAGGAGCGGCAGCTTCGGCCGGCTTGGCGGCTTCAGCAGGAGCGGCGGCGGGGGCTGCGGCAGGAGCGGCAGCTTCAGCCGGCTTGGCGGCTTCAGCAGCAGGAGCGGCGGCAGCGGGCTTTGCAGCCGGAGCAGCAGCCTTAGCATCCTTGGCAGCGGGGGCTGCGAAAACAACAGCAGAGGCAAGCATGGTTGCCAACATGAGAGTCTTGATCTTCATAGTATCCTCTTCAGTTTAAACTTTTACGGTGTAAAAAATAGTACATATTTAGGTCTTTCGCCAACTTTTTTATAAAAAAAGTACAAATTGTCGCTTTTTTTAGCCCATTCATCGCCATTTTGCGATATTCCTCACACCGCCACGGGCTAAACCGCTCCATTCAGGCAGCTTTTTTAGGACGGAGACTGCAAGAAATTTTAAATTACACGCATAAAAAGTCATTCTCCACTCCTAACCGAGAAAAAGAATTCTTTTTTCAGGCTGGAAAAGGAGATCCCGTCCCCGTTCCGAGGATCATATCCACTAAGCAGCAAAGCTGCAAGTGGCTATTGTCATCTACGTGCGGGAAGACAACAAAAGGCTGGAAACAACAGAAAAGTATTCAAAACAACAACCTTAAACCAGGCTAACTACTATGGCATTCAAGTACGAAGCGACCGTGCAACACGGCAAAGACACTACCGAATACGTAAACCTCGGCAAAGACGGCATTTCCGTCGCCGAATTCGAAGGCAAGAAAATCCTGAAAGTGGCCCCCGAAGCCCTCACTAAGATTGCCCAGGCGGCATTCGAAGAAGTGAGCTTCAGACTCCGTCCGGCCCACACCCAGAAGGTCGCCAAGATTCTCCAGGACCCGGAAGCCAGCGACAACGACAAGTTCGTAGCCCTCACGCTCCTCAAGAACGCCTGCGTGGCTGCCAAGGGAATTCTTCCCTTCTGCCAGGACACCGGTACCGCCATTTGTATTTGCCACAAGGGCCAGCAAGTCTGGACCGGCTGCGATGACGCCGAAGCAATCTCCGAAGGTATCTACAACGCCTACACCGGCAAGAACCTGCGCTACAGCCAGATTGCCCCGCTCACCATGTACGAAGAAAAGAACACGGCTTGCAACCTTCCGGCCCAGATCGACATCCATGCCGAAGAAGGCGCCGACCTCAAGTTCCTGTTCGTCGCCAAGGGCGGTGGTTCTGCCAACAAGACCTACTACTGGCCCATGACCAAGGCGCTCCTCAACCCCAAGTCCCTTGAAAAGTTCATTTCGGACAAAGTAAAGACACTCGGTACCGCGGCTTGTCCCCCGTACCACCTGGCCATCGTCATTGGCGGTACCTCTGCCGAAATGAACACCCACACCGTGAAGCTCGCCAGCTGCGGCTACCTCGATGACCTTCCGACCACCGGCAGCGAAGGCGGCCGCATGTTCCGCGACGTGGAAATGGAAGAAAAGGTTCTGCACATCTGCCAGAAGACGGGCATCGGCGCCCAATTCGGCGGCAAGTATTTTGTGCACGACGTCCGCGTGATCCGCTGTCCGCGTCACGCCGCCAGCTGCCCGGTCTCCATCGGCGTAAGCTGCTCCGCCGACCGTAACATCAAGGCGAAGATTGACGAAAACGGTCTCTGGCTCGAAAAGATGGAACACAACCCGGAACAGTACCTGCCGAAGGGCGATGCCGTGAACATGGCTCCGGCTGTGGAAATCGATCTCGACCGCCCGATGAAGGAAGTTCTCGCCGAACTCACCAAGTACCCGGTCAAGACCCGTCTGAACCTGAAGGGCACCATGATTGTGGCCCGCGACATGGCTCACGCCAAGATCGCCGAAATCTTCGACAAGCAGGAAAAGGGCGAAGCCCTTACCGATATCGAAAAGACCGTGCTCGAAGTTGTGTCCAACCACCCGATTTACTACGCCGGCCCGGCCAAGACGCCGGAAGGCATGCCCACCGGAAGCTTCGGCCCCACGACCGCAGGCCGTATGGACCCGTACGTGATGCGCTTCCAGAGCAAGGGTGCTTCGATGATCATGGTGGCCAAGGGCAACCGCAGCCAGGATGTCACGGACGCTTGCCACAAGTACGGCGGCTTCTACCTGGGCTCCATCGGTGGCCCGGCCGCAATCCTCGCCGAACAGAACATCCTGAGCAACGACATCGTCGCCTTCCCGGAACTCGGCATGGAAGCTATCCGCAAGATCACCATCAAGGACTTCCCCGCCTTCATCCTCGTGGATGACAAGGGCAACGACTTCTTCAAGGACTTGCTGTAAAGTCATTCCGGACTTGACCCGGAATCAGCATTTATAATAAGAATCCCGTCGGAACAACCGGCGGGATTTTTCTTTTAAGAGTTATAAACGCAACGTTTTATTTCTTCGAAACAATGACTTGCAAGAAGTCCGCTTCGAGTCCCTTGCGGTGATTCTCTTCGGAATCCAAGAACTCGATGATTTCTGTCTTAAAACCAGAAAGGGAATCGATTTTCCGAGCGATGTCGCCACCCCAATCGTATGTTACCAAGGCCCCCTTCTTGTCGATCGGATTGCCATGGTACTGTTCTTCCATAACGGGAACGGCTCGACCGTTTTCAAGCTTGATACGAGACCTTGTTTCTATAAACGGATAAATAGGCACCGTGAAGATATGGCATCCACCCGGCTTAAGGCAACGGTAGATTTCCTTTAAAGCTTTTTCCGGTTCGTTGATATGTTCGAACACATCTTGCGTAATAAACAAGTCAAAACTGTTGTCCGGGAACGTGAGCTTTTCCAGATTCTGGTTGGTCACCTTGCCGTCATCGCCGATGACTTCACCTAATTCCTTATTCGGATAAAAATAGGAATAAGAATAATTCGAGCAAGATTTCTTCATCATGTCGAACGTGGGGCCGCACGGCGAAGACTCGTGAATATTCAAATTTTTCCAATCGTCAAATGTTCTGCTAATGACATCTACAATAGCACGCTGACGGGGAATACTCCTGCAACGCACACACTTGTAGGAATCGCGCAGCCAGTAGTCCAGCGCGACAAACAAAGTCCTGCGGTTACAGCAAGGGCAAAAGCCGAATGCGGTTTTCACAATTTTTCTCATATCATACTCCGAGTCCAAATCTCAACTTATGGTAAGCCCACGTGTCTTTCTGATTGTCATTCCGGGCTCCGACCCGGAATCAGCTTTTTCTAGATTACGGCAGACCTACGTGTCTCTGCTTCTGCTTTTTAGGCTTGGATTCCTCCGGACCCTTTTCAGCTTCGGCCTGCGCGGCTTCGGCTAGCAACATTTCAAGCGACACGCGAGAGGCCTCTTGTTCAGCCTTCTTCTTGTTGCCGCCCTGACCGCGACCGTACACGCGGCCATCCACGTGGACTTCGACCGTAAACACCTTCTGGTGTTCCGGACCCGATTCATCGACCACCACATATTCCGGCACCGTGCGGAGCTTGCCCTGCAGATATTCCAGCAGTTCACTCTTGTGGTTGATGAAGTCTTCGGCAGAAATAATTTCCTGCACGCGCGGGAAGTGAAATTTGTTCAAGATGGCGCGGACTTCTTCGAGTCCACCGTCCAGGTAAACAGCACCGAGAACAGCTTCGTAGGCGTCGGCCAAGATGCTTTCCTTACCGCGACCGCCGAGTTTTTCTTCGGCCTTGCCCACCTTCACGTATTCGCTCAGGCTCCACTCCTTGGACGACTGGGCGCAGGCGTGCCCAGACACAATCGCGCTCTTGCGCTTGGAAAGTTCGCCTTCCGGATCGTCCGGGTAAGTCTTGTAGAGGTATTCGGTGGTGAGCATGTTCAGCACGGAATCGCCCAGAAATTCCAGGCGCTCGTTGTTGCTCACGTAAGGCATGTCCGTACCCGTCAAGAAAGAACGGTGCACCAGGGCGTGCGCCAGGAGTTCGGGATCCTTGAACCGGTACCCGAGCTTCGCCTCAAGCCCGCCGTCGGACTTCTGGCGAAACCAGAGTTTAAGCACTTTGTGGAGTAGATTAGATTGTTCCATAAGTTATACTATGAAGTCATTCTGGAACGCGGAGCGTGACGGAATCCATCATTGAATTTCAAATTATGGATCCCCTCCCTAGCGGTCGAGGATGACGAATGAGTGTAAAGTTGATGACGACATAATAGGAAAAATAAAGAGACGGTACCAGCAGGTCCCGTCTCTTTAAAGCTCTATCGAGAGAGGCTAATAAATTAAGCCTTCTTAGCTTCGATGAAGGCAACCACGTCGGCAACCTTGGCAAACTTTTCGGCGTCGGAGTCGAGGATTTCGACTTCGAATTCGTCTTCGAGGGCCATCACGAGTTCCACGCGGTCGA
>JAEEGG010000720.1_pt1 | contig 97566 bp, 64 predicted proteins | sample 9134161 | NCBI WGS metagenome assembly JAEEGG01 (sample SAMN16246543, study PRJNA631951) | gut metagenome | biome: gut microbiome; feature: rumen; material: CR-attached | host: Bos | place: Iran: Karaj | collected 2018-10
AGTAGTCCACACGTTTACCCAGCAAGTTCTGACGGAAACGACCCTGCTTGCCCTTCAAGCTGTCGGAGAGGGACTTGAGCGGACGGTTGTTTTCGGTCTTGACAGAGTTGGTCTTTTTGGAATTATCAAAAAGTGAATCAACGGCCTCCTGCAACATACGTTTTTCGTTACGCATGATGACATCGGGAGCCTTGATTTCGATGAGTCTCTTCAGACGGTTGTTACGGATGATGACACGACGGTAGAGGTCGTTGAGGTCGGAGGTAGCGAAGCGGCCGCCATCGAGCGGAACGAGAGGACGAAGTTCGGGAGGAGTGACGGGGATAATCTTCACAATCATCCATTCCGGCTTGTTCTCAGCGCGCTTGCGAGAGTCGCGGAAAGCCTCGAAAACCTGAAGTCTTTTCAGGATTTCCTGTTTTCTCTGCTGGGAAGTCTCGGTGTTGGCGCGGTCGCGCAGCTCGTAGGACTCTTTGTCGAGGTCCACCTTCTGGAGGAGTTCGTACAGAGCCTCAGCACCCATCTTGGCGATGAACTTGCTGGGATCGGAATCTTCCAGCATTCTGTTCTCGGCCGGGATGTTATCCACGATCTCGAAATACTCCTCTTCGGTGAGCAGCGTCAGGGCGCGGACACCGTCTTTGTCTTTCTCGTTGAACTTGTGGCCTTCGGCTACACCGGGCTGGATGACGACGAATTTCTCATAATAGATGATAGCGTCCACATCCTTGGCGGGCAGACCGAGCAGGGCGGCAATTTTCTTAAAGAACCAGATGTGAGCCACCGGCACCACCAGCTGGATGTGACCCATGCGTTCACGACGCACTTTGCGTTCGGTGACTTCCACACCGCAACGGTCGCACACCACGCCCTTGTAACGGATGCGTTTGTACTTTCCGCAGTGGCATTCCCAGTCCTTCGTGGGACCGAAAATTCTCTCGCAGAAAAGACCGTCGCGTTCGGGCTTGTACGTTCTGTAGTTGATGGTTTCCGGCTTAATCACCTCGCCATGCGACTGCTCCAGAATCATCTCCGGGGAGGCCAGGCTGACGGTGATGGTTGAAAACTCCTTTCTGGTATTCGTATCTTTTCTAAAAGCCATTTTCTATATAGATTATGTTTTTTATTAATCAAATTGAACATTCAGATTCAAACCGCGCAACTCGTTGACGAGCACGTTGAATGACTCGGGCAAACCGGGCACCGGCATTACATCGCCCTTGACGATGGCTTCGTATGCCTTGGCTCTGCCCATCACATCGTCGGACTTGACGGTCAGAATCTCCTGCAGCACGTTGGCAGCACCGAAGGCCTCGATGGCCCAGACCTCCATTTCTCCGAAACGCTGACCACCAAACTGGGCTTTACCACCAAGCGGCTGCTGCGTAATCATTGAGTAAGGTCCGATAGAACGAGCGTGCATCTTGTCGTCAACCATGTGGTGCAACTTAATCATATAGATGTAACCCACAGTGACTTTCTGATGGAACTTCTCGCCCGTGCCGCCATCATACAGGTCAATGCTACCATTGGCGGGCAGACCGGCTTTTGCCAAAAGTTCATTAATTTGATCAATACTTGCACCGTCGAAAATCGGGGTGGCGAACTTCATACCGAGCTTCTTGCCAGCCCAACCCAAAACGGTCTCATAAATCTGTCCCAAGTTCATACGGGAAGGCACACCCAGCGGGTTCAGCACGATGTCAACCGGAGTACCATCGGCCAGGAACGGCATATCCTCTTCCTTCACAATCTTGGCCACAATACCCTTGTTACCGTGACGACCTGCCATCTTGTCACCCACACGCAGTTTGCGCTTGTTGGCCACATAGACCTTGGCCATCTGCACAATGCCCGACGGGAGCTCGCTACCGATGGTGGCATCAAACTTCTCGCGCATCATCTTGGCGGTAAGCGCACGCTCCTCAATAAGGTAGTTGCGGATGATCTCGGTGACGAGAGCGTTCAGCTTCGCATCGTTGGTCCACTTCGACACCACAACGGTAGAGTAGTTGATGGTGGAGAGCAGCTTCTGCGAGAACTTGGCACCCTTCTGGATGATGATATTCTTGGCATTGTCGTAGATGTTGTGGGCGATCTTGCCATTCAGCAAATCGTACAACTTGATGACAATTCTTTCTTTCAAGGCAGACAAGTCTTTCTCGTAAACGGCATCGATTTCTTTCAGCACGTCTTTGTCTTTTGATTTGGCCTTGCGGTCTTTCATCAGACGGGAGAGCGACTTGGCGGCAATCACAACACCCTTCATGGATGGCGGTGCCTTGAGGGAGGCGTCCTTCACATCGCCGGCCTTGTCGCCGAAGATGGCGCGGAGCAGCTTCTCCTCAGGAGTCGGGTAGGATTCGCCCTTCGGGGTAATCTTACCGATCAGGATGTCACCCTCGTTCACCTCAGCACCCACGCGGATAAGACCGTCCTCGCCAAGGTCTTTGGTAGCCTCGGTGGAAACGTTCGGGATGTCGTTGGTGAACTCTTCCACACCACGCTTGGTATCGCGCACCTCGAGGGTGAGCTCCTCAATGTGGATGGAGGTGAAGATATCCTCTTTCACCACTCTTTCAGAAATCACGATAGCATCCTCGTAGTTGTAACCCTTCCAAGGCATGAAGGCTACCATCATGTTGCGACCGAGAGCCAGCTCGCCGCCCTTCGTCGCATAACCTTCCGTCAGCACCTGACCTTTCACCACGCGCTCGCCCTTGCGGACAATCGGCTTGTCGTTGATGCAGGAGTTCTGGTTGGTTCTTCTGAATTTCTGAAGATTATAGGTCTTGACATTCGAATCGAAACGGACGAGATTTTCCGCTTCGGTACGGTCGTAGTTGATGACAATTTTCTGAGCATCGGCATATTCCACCACGCCATTGCCCTCGGCACGCAGCAGCGCACGTGAGTCGAGAGCCACCTGACGCTCCAGACCGGTACCTACGATAGGAGCTTCCGGATCCAAAAGCGGAACTGCCTGACGCATCATGTTCGAACCCATCAGGGCACGGTTTGCGTCGTCGTTCTCCAAGAACGGAATCAAGGAGGCGGCGATAGAGGCAATCTGGTTGGGAGCCACATCAATCAGGTCGATTTCCTCCTTCGGCAGGATCGGGAAGTCGGCGAGGTTACGGGCTTTCACCTTGTCGCACAGCTTGCCGTCGGCATCCATCGGGGTGCGGGCCTGTGCGATAGATTTGTTCTCTTCCTCTTCAGCGCTCAGATAGATGGGATCCTCGTTGAACTGCACCACACCATCCACCACGCGGCGGTAAGGAGTTTCGATGAAGCCGAGGTTGTTGATCTTGGCGAAAACGCAGAGGGAAGAAATCAAACCGATGTTCGGACCTTCAGGAGTCTCGATGGTACACAGACGACCATAGTGGGTATAGTGGACGTCACGCACCTCGAAACCTGCACGCTCACGGGAAAGACCTCCAGGACCGAGGGCGGAGATTCTACGCTTGTGCGTCAACTCCGACAGCGGGTTGGTCTGGTCCATGAACTGCGACAGCTGGTTGGTGCCGAAGAACGAGTTGATGACCGATGAGAGGGTCTTGGCGTTGATGAGGTCCATCGGTGAGAAGACCTCATTGTCGCGCACGTTCATCTTTTCACGGATGGTTCTGGACATACGGGCGAGACCCACGCCGAACTGGTTGTACAACTGTTCGCCGACGGTACGGATACGACGGTTGCTCAAGTGGTCGATATCGTCCACCTCGGTCTTAGAGTTGATCAGCTCGATTAAATATTTGATAATCGCGATGATGTCTTCCTTGGTCAGGACACCGACTTCCATCGGAGTATTCAAATTCAGTTTTTTGTTGATTCTGTAGCGGCCCACCTCACCGAGGTCGTATCTCTTCTCGGAGAAGAAGAGTTTTTCGAGGGTGGAACGGGCGGCCTCTTCATCCGGCGGCGCGGCGTTGCGCAACTGCTGGTAGATATATTCGATAGCCTGTTTCTCGGTGAGAGTCGGGTCCTTCATCATCGTGTTGGTGATGATGGAGTAGTCGGTCTGGTGTTCGCCTTCCTTGTGGAAGATGACCGTCTTGACGCCAGAGTCAGCAATCATGTTGATGTGCTTCTCTTCGAGGATGGTACCTCTTTCGATGACCACCTCGGTACGCTCAATGCTGACCACCTCGCCAGTTTCGCTATCTACGAAATCCTCGTTACGGTCGTGCAGCACGCTGGCGGCGAGCTTACGTCCGATGCACTTCTTCATGTTCACCTTGGTGGCTTTCACCTCCTCGGCCATGTCGAAGATTTCAAGGATGTCTTTATCTGTTTCATAACCGATGGCACGGAGTAGCGTGGTGACCGGTAATTTCTTCTTACGGTCGATGTACGCATACATCACGTTGTTGATATCGGTGGTGAATTCCATCCAGGAGCCCTTGAAGGGGATGATTCTGGCGGAATAGAGCTGTGTTCCGTTAGTATGGAACGACGAGCCAAAGAAGACGCCGGGGGAACGGTGCAGCTGGGAGACCACAACACGTTCAGCACCGTTGATGATGAAGGTGCCGCGAGGCGTCATATAGGGAATGGTGCCCAGATATACGTCTTGGATTTTGGTTTCGAAATCCTCATGGTCGGCATCGTTGCACGACAGTTTCATTTTTGCTTTCAACGGCACGCTATAGGTGAGGCCACGTTCGATGCACTCGTCCATGGAGTAGCGCGGACCATCGATATAGTAGTCAAGAAATTCGAGGACGAAACTGTTTCTTGCATCCGTGATGGGAAAGTTCTCTGAGAAAACTTTGAAAAGTCCCTCGTCGTGTCTTTTCTCCGCATCGGTGTCAATCTGGAAAAATTCCTGAAATGACTTCAGCTGAATGTCGAGCAGGTCGGGATATTCAGCCGGACGGGTGGATGCAAAACTAAATCTGGTATTTGATTGATTTGTTGCCAATGTTGATTTACTTTTTAGGTTGGTGAAAAAAAGTGAATTGGGTCGGTATTATCGGCAAGTTACCGGAGCGCAGGGTTGTGTACCGTCAGGCACACAAAAAATACAATAAGTACAAGCCCCCACTTCGGCGGGAGGCTTGTACTTGATTGTTGGAGGTAAAACGAATTATTTCAATTCGATCACTGCGCCGACTTCTTCCAAAGCCTTCTTGAGGCCTTCGGCTTCGTCTTTGGAGATACCTTCCTTGACAGCCTTCGGAGCGCCGTCCACCAATTCCTTGGCTTCTTTCAGTCCGAGACCAGTGAGTTCCTTCACAGCTTTCACAACGGCGAGCTTCTGTGCACCAGCTTCTTTGAGGATAACGTCGAATTCGGTCTTTTCCTCTTCAGCGGCGGCGGCACCAGCAGCGGGACCAGCGGCAACTGCAACTGCGGCTGCGGCGGGCTCGATACCGTACTCGTCTTTCAAAATCTGAGCTAACTCGTTAACTTCTTTAACGGTCAAATTAACTAATTGTTCTGCAAATGCTTTCAAATCTGCCATGATTTCTATTTTTTTAAATGGTTTCTAATTTTGTTGATTTTTTAATTATGCTCTTTCTGACAAAGTTTTTACGATGCCAGCAAGTTTGCCACCACCCGACTGAAGAGCGGAGATGACGTTCTTTGCGGGAGACTGCAACAGACCGACGATGTCGCCGATGAGTTCCTCTCTCGACTTGATGTTGCAAAGATTCTCTAATTGGTCGTCACCAATGTAGGAAGCGCTTTCAATGAATGCGGCCTTCACAATGGGTTTTTTGTTCTTCGCACGGAAGTCCTTGATTAACTTAGCCGGTGCGTTACCCACGGTAGAGAGCATGATTGCGGTGCTGCCTTCCAATACCGGATAGATTTCCGAGTAGTCAGCTGCCGACTGGTCCATAGCGCGTTTCAGCAGGGTGTTTTTCACCACCTTCAGCTTGATCTCGCGTTTGAAGCACTGTCTTCTCAGCTGGTTGACCATTTCAACGGTGAATCCGGAAATATCCGTTACATAAACGTTCGGATAATTAGCTAAATCTTCAGCAATCGCTTCAATAATCTGAGCTTTTTGTTCTTGTTTCATACTAATTTAGCTTTTTGGATTAAATGGTAACCGATTTAACATCGACTTGTACACCAGGACTCATGGTTGAGGAGATGTAAATGCTCTTGATGTAGGTTCCCTTTGCAGCGGACGGTTTCAACTTGATAATGGTTGCCATCATCTCGCGGGCGTTCTCCACCAGCTTGTCAGCGCTGAAGTTCACCTTGCCGATTCCGGTATGGATGATACCATATTTGTCAACCTTGAAGTCGATCTTACCGGCCTTCACATCTGCAACCGCCTTGCCGATTTCCATCGTAACGGTACCGGCCTTCGGGTTCGGCATCAAGCCGCGGGGACCCAAAATCTTACCCAGCGCACCAATCTTGGGCATCACGCTCGGCATGGTGATAATCACGTCCACGTCGGTCCAACCTTTCTTGATCTTATCAACGTATTCGTCCAAGCCTACGTAATCTGCGCCGGCAGCCTTTGCCTCTTCCTCCTTGTCAGGAGTACAAAGTACCAACACTCTCACCACCTTGCCAGTGCCGTGCGGGAGGGTCACAATGCCTCTCACCATCTGGTTGGCCTTACGAGGGTCAACACCCAGACGGACGTCAATATCGAAGGACGCATCAAATTTGGTGTAGGTGATGTCCTTGACGATATTTACGGCTTCTACCAACGGGTAAGCTTTGGTCTTATCAAACTTTGCAAAAGCCTCTTTGCGTTTTTTTGATATTTTAGCCATTTTGTTTTACTTTACTTGATTAATTAATTTTTCTCAAAAGGATTCGTGCCACCCTTCACCACAATACCCATGCTGCGTGCGGTACCAGCTACCATCGACATGGCAGACTCAACCGTGAAGCAGTTCAGGTCGGGCATCTTGTCTTCGGCAATCGTCTTCACCTGGTCCCACGTGATCGTGGCTACCTTGTTGCGGTTAGGCTCTGCGGAGCCCTTCTGCGCCTTCGAGACTTCCTTCAGCTGCACAGCAACCGGAGGGGTCTTGATGATGAAGTCGAAAGACTTGTCCTTGTAAACAGTGATGATCACAGGAATGACCTTTCCGGCCTTGTCCTGCGTACGAGCATTGAACTGCTTACAGAACTCCATGATGTTCACACCCTTAGAACCCAATGCGGGGCCTACTGGCGGTGACGGATTGGCGGCACCTCCCTTGATTTGTAACTTAATAAGTCCAGCTACTTCTTTTGCCATTTTTTAACTTTTTTTAATTTGTGTAACAATTTGTCGCCGGCAAACTACAGCTTCTCAACCTGCATAAAACTTAATTCGAGAGGAGTTTTACGGCCGAAGATCTTCACCATGACCTTCAGCTTCTTCTTCTCGGCGTTGATCTCTTCGATCACACCGTTGAAGGTGTTGAATGGGCCGTCCACCACTTTCACTTCCTCACCAATCATGAAGGGGGGAGCAAAGGTCTCGTCTTGCTCAAGCAATTCGTCAACCTTCCCTAACATTCTGGTGACTTCTGCAGGGCGCAAAGGAGTCGGCGTGTCTGTCTTGTGCTTGCAACCTACAAAGCCCAAAACGCCCGGAATGCTCAACAAAAGATGCAACACGTCCGTCAGGTTCATGACTTCCACGAAGACATAACCCGGGAAGTAGGTCGTCTCTTTGCTGATTTTCTTTCCGTTGCGGATCTGATAAACTTTCTCGGTCGGAATCAGAATGTTCGTGACAAAGTCCCGCAAATGTGAATTAGAAATCTCATTCTCGATGTTCTGCTTCACCTTCTTCTCGGTGCCCGTCACAACTCTGATGACATACCACTTTCTCTCAATTTCTGCCATACAGCCAAAGTGTTTACGATAAATTTGCCAACTAATTATTCAACTCTACGAAAGAGGAGGGAACATGAACGGAAGGCCCATGAACCATGAAAAAAAGACATCCATCAACCATACGATTAACGCAATGATTAGGGAAGCAATGGATACTACAACAACGCTGCTCTGCAGGTCATCAGCCGACGGCCACGTTACCTTGTTTACCAGCTCGTCGTACGTCTCTCTTAAATATCTACCTAACTTTCTCATGTTTGAATAATTTTTCGTTTTTAATCAATTTTGGAAGTTTTGGAAGTCAATTTTTACATTTTCATCGTCAAGTCTTATGAATTTTCGTGGCTTAAGAGAGTATGCCAACCTCCTTATAAAGAGTAATTTACAAGGTCTGGTTTGCTTCATAACTCCCCTCCGCACACTATACTTCAATAAGCTGGCAAATATACATTTTTTTTCGCTTCTGTACACCTGTTGAAAAAAAATGATAAAAAATTTTTTATTTTTCGATTTTTTTACAATAAACCATACCCCACCTTGTAATTGATTTTTTTCATGTAATTTTGCACTCTTTTACTTGACCATATATTATAAAGGTATGTTAGACATCGAAAAAATTAAAGAAAGCGCCCGGTTCATCCAACAAAACATCCCCTCCTGCCCCGAAATCGCCATCGTGCTCGGCTCCGGCCTCGGCGGCCTCGTGGAGGAAATCCAAAATAAAAAGGAAATCAACTACAAAGATATCCCCAACTTCCCCGTCTCCACCGTTCAGGGTCACCGCGGCACCCTCATCTTCGGCACCCTCAACGGCACCCCCGTCCTCGTCATGAGCGGCCGCTTCCACTACTACGAGGGCTACTCGATGCAAACCCTCACCTTCCCCATCCAGGTGTTCAGCCAACTCGGCATCAAAAAACTCATCCTCTCCAACGCCGCCGGCGGCCTCAACCCCTCCTTCGACATCGCCGACATCATGATCATCACCGACCATATCAACTTCATGGCCAACAACCCCCTGCTCGGTCCCAACAACGACCAACTCGGTCCCCGCTTCCCCGACATGAGCGAAGCCTACTCGCACCGCATGGTGAAACTGGCGAAGAAGGTGGCCGAACAACACAATATCAAACTGCAACACGGCATCTATATCGGCGTTACCGGTCCTTGCTACGAAACACCCGCCGAATACCACGCCTTCCACATCCTCGGCGCCGACGCCGTGGGCATGTCCACCGTGCCCGAAACCATCATGGCCCGCTACCTCGGCATGGAGGTGTTCGCCCTCTCGGTCATCACCGACCTCGGCGTGCTCGGACAAATCGAAAAAGCCTCCCACGAGGAGGTGCTCAACGCCGCCCATAAGGCCGAACCCAACATGATCAAGCTCGTCAAAGAGCTCGTGCCTCAGCTGTAAACCCGCAGCCGCCGGCCATCATAGCTGGTGTGATACATCTTTAATGGGTACTGCGACGGCCCGTCAATCATCGAGCCATCCAATATGTTGAACCGTGAACCACAATGCTGGTCCACAATCATCAATCCACTCTCATCTACTTCCAACCATGCCTTCGGATCTTCCCAGTCGTACGGACACGCCCGGTCGTAAGCCACAAAAGTGGTCATGTCGATCCGATAAACGATGATGCCGGCCACGCCACCCGTGAAATACTCGTATCCGCCAATGTAATTCAAATTCTGATAGTTCACATTATCGGGATATATCGTGAAGTTGACATGCACGTTGGGAATCGTAGAATGCTCGTAACCGTTGCAACGCATGAATAGCGCCGACAACACCAGCACAGCAAGGGTCAGATGAATGATTTTTTTCATACTATATTATATATATAGGTGTACTTCTATTCTTCTTTTACCTTCTCAGCTTTCACACTCAATGATTGAATGCCCGTGAAAGAAAATCTTCCATGCCCCGGCGCCATCTCCACCTTGAAACGCGCCTCCCCAGTAGAGGAGAACTTCATCCCGGGGAAAACGCGGCGGGTGTTCCGCTTCAAAACTCGCCCATCCTCTTTGCCAATTTCCTTGGTTTGCACAGTATCGTTGAAAACCAACTTGTACTGCTGCGTGCGCCGGCTGGCCGAATCGGGCGAGATGGCCGTGACCACAAACAGACAGTCTGCCACATCCACATCGTCATAGTAATCGGTCACCAAAGTGATGTCGTAAGTGGCCTCCGCATCGGGAATTTGTCCCTTAAGCCAAACTTCAGGATGCAAGATGATGTCATCGTTGGGCAAAATCTCTTTGCTGGGCTTGAACGTGTTGTTGGGGAAAACATACGTGTTGACAAAGCCGTCGGCCGCCGCCACCTTCAGTTCTGCCTCCGGCGACTGCTCCTTTGACTTTCCACCATCTTTTGTTTTACAAGATATTACTAATACACTTATTGTCAATAAAATAGAAATAATCGAATAAAAAGTCAGATTTTTTTTCATCTTCCGAATTTTTGAGTTTGGATTTTTAATACTTTCGCATTCCAATTTGGCTGCAAAATTACATTAAATTTTATAAACACGAACTATCTGTCATTCTATATATTAACTAAATCTCATATTCGATGAAAGTGAAAAAATATTACGTGGTTTGGAACGGGCGCATCCCGGGAATTTACGAAACGTGGAACGAATGTAAGGCGCAAGTCGATGGTTTCGAGAACGCCAAGTACAAGAGTTTCGAAAGTTTGTCGGAGGCCCACAAACAGTACCGAGCGGGTTACGAAAACTACTGGAAAAACCACCCGGTGATTCCCAAAACTCCGCCCCAATTAGATTCCGATGAGGTTACCCCGCCCATCTGGGAAAGCATCGCGGTGGACGCAGCCTGCAACATGGCCACCCGCGTCATGGAGTACCGAGGCGTGGACACGCGCAGCGGCAAGGAGATCTTTCATGTGGGCCCCTTCCAGAACGCCACCAACAACATGGGCGAATTTCTCGCTCTCGTACACGGACTCGCCTACCTCAAACAGAAAGGCAGCAACATCCCCATCTACTCCGACAGCATCACCGCCATTGCGTGGGTGAGACAGAAAAAACACAAGTCCACCATCAAACCTACTGCCGAAAACGCCCGACAGTTTGATTTACTCACAAGGGCTGAAAATTGGCTGAAAACCAACACTTTCACCAATCCCATCCTCAAATGGAATACGCCGGTGTGGGGCGAAATCCCCGCCGACTTCGGACGAAAGTAAAAGTTTTAAAACACTGACGCACCCCTTTTCAGGAGTGCGTCAGCATCAACAAACAAAAAACATCTTATATGTTTCCCACCTCAAAATGAGAAGCAATCGAAGTATGATCCATCACGCTCCGAATCACGTCTGACACCAGCGGCGCAATGGAGAGCACCTCCACCTTGTCGGAAGGACGCTTCAACGGAATCGTGTCGGTAACAATAATCTTATCCAAAGAGGATTCCTCCAAGCGATCCAGCGCATTACCGGAAAGCAGCGCGTGGGTACACATGGCATACACTTTCTGCGCGCCAAGAGCTTTCACTCTGTCGGCTGCCTTGCAGAGCGTACCGCCCGTATCCATGATATCATCCAACAAAATCACATTTTTACCTTCCACATTACCAATAATTTGCAGAGCTGCCACCTCGTTGGCTTTCACACGCTGCTTGAAACCGATGGCAAAATCGCAGTCGAGGGCCTTTGCGTAGGTAGAAGCACGCTTGGTACCACCCGTGTCAGGAGAAACGATGCAGAGATTATCCCAGTTCAACCCACGGATGTAGGGCAAGAAAACGGTGGAAGCATACAAATGATCAACGGGAACTTCAAAGAAGCCTTGAATCTGGTCGGCATGCAAATCCATGGTGATCAGACGGTTGATACCGGCAGCCGTCAAGAGGTTGGCCATTAATTTGGCACCAATGGAGGTTCTCGGTTTGTCTTTACGGTCTTGACGAGAATAACCATAATAAGGTACCACCGCCACAATCTCGGCTGCTGATGCGCGTTTGGCGGCATCAATCAAAATGAGCAGTTCGAGAACATTTTCCGCTGGGGAGAAGGTGGGCTGGATGATGAAGACGTGACGGCCACGGATGGTTTCATTGTAGTATGCCTGAATTTCACCATCCTTAAATTGTACGATTTCTTCATCTAAAAGAGAGGTTCCTAAATTCTTGGCAATCTTTTCGGCCAATTCACGGTTTGAACGTCCAGTAACCAATGCGATGTCGCTTGTATTCATAATGTATTGATTTTGTGATATTAAACTCTCCAACAGCGGTGGTGCAAAAATAAATGATTTTTCTGAAGTATATTCGCTTTTTTTGAAAATAATCTTGTAATTTTGCGGCCATGAAGAAAATCGCCCTCATATCGCTTGCAATTGCTGCCGTTGTGTTCGTTTCCTGCGGCCATTCCACCGCCCGATTACAGAAAAAACCCGCTAATCTGATTCCCAAAGATACGATGGTGGTGATGATTTCCGAACAACTCATCTACGAAGCCACCCTCGACTTTGTCAAACAGGAAATTGAACGCGAAGATACCACCCTCTGCCAACAGGTGAATACCTTGGTGGAAGGTGAAGTCATCACCCTCGACTCACTGAAGATGGGCTCCATGCACGTGCTGTCGAAACTCTCAGGAAACTACTATGGCCCATGGCTCAACAAAAGAGGTTACACCTTTGAGCAGTACGAAGAATCGCTCATCTACTACTTCAACACTTCCGAAACTACTCAAGATATTATGAGCCAGGTGAAAGATTACATCACCAAAAAGTACGGCGGGCTCATCCCTCCCCCAACCCCGAACCCCGCAATGCCTCATACACCATTATGATAAAATTTAGCATCATCGTAGCCGCCGGACAAAACGGCGAAATCGGTCTCAACAACCAACTACTCTGCCACCTTCCGGCAGATTTGCGCCGCTTCAAAGAACTCACTACCGGCCATCCCATCGTGATGGGCCGAAAGACATGGGAATCTCTTCCCATCAAACCCCTCCCCAACCGAACCAACATCGTACTAAGCCGAAATTTGGCATTATCTATCCCAGAAGCCACCATCGTTCACACTTTGGAAGAGGTGGGTAAAATCATTGATAATGAGGAAGAAGTGTTTATCATTGGCGGTGAAAAGGTATATCGCGACAGCATTGATTTTGCCCATACCCTCTACCTCACCCGCATCGAACACGCCTTCACCGCGGATGCCTATTTTCCCGCTATTGATGAAAAAAAATGGCAGATGGTGGAAGATGTTTTTCGCGCCAGCGATGAAAAAAATCAATACGATATGCGCTTCCAGAAATGGGTTAGAAAGGCGTAACGAACTCCTTTAAGGTAGGCCCTACACTATCTTTTTCCGACAAAATAGGTTGTTCCACCCCCCACTCCACATGGATGTCGGGGTCGTTGTAAATGATATTTCCCTCGGATGCTTTGTTATAAAAGTTGGAACATTTGTATGCAAAAATGGTATGGTCTTCCAATACCGAAAACCCATGCGCAAATCCCTCAGGAATAAAGAGTTGATGGTGATTTTCTCCTGTCAGCAAAGCTGATACATACTGTCCGTAGGTGGCACTCCCCGCCCGGAGGTCAACCGCCACATCCAATACCGCACCCTGCACCACACTCACTAACTTCGCCTGGGCATACGGCGGCCGTTGGAAATGAAGTCCCCGCACTACGTTTTTCTGCGAAAAGGATTGGTTGTCCTGTACAAACCGTACGTTGATGCCAGCAGCCCTGTACCTTTCCTCGTTATAGGTCTCGTAAAACCAACCTCTTGCATCTCCAAATATTTGAGGCTTAATTAGTTTTATCCCATCAATGGGCATCTCTATTACTTCCATTTTTCTCTCTTTTTTTACTCAAAAACCTGGGCCTCTATGCCAATTTTTTTCACACGCTCGGCGATTTTCTCCAACTCGGGCTGGTGTACCTTCACCAACTGCTTCGCCGGCGTCTCCCGATCCAGCGAGTACAACACCACCTTCCGGGGCTTTACCTCCTCCAAGACCTTCAACCATGCCGCCACGTTCTCTTCCGCCGTGTTGTCGAATTTCACTCCGTCGATTTCCCCTTTCAAGAACATGCTCTGCATCACGAAATTACCGTTGAAAGCCCGCATGCCTTCCACTGTGTCTTTCATCGTCACGGGAATGGTGGGACGATTGATGAGCTGGTACAGCTCCGGCAGCCCAGCATCCAATTTCAACATCGGGTTCTCAATCTTCAACAACGCCTCCCGCACCTTCACATCCTGCAACTTTGTGGCATTGGATAAGCAAGTGATGATGGCATTGGGATAATATTTATCTCTGAGTACCAGTAAGTTATCAATAATCTCGCTAAATTGTGGATGCAAGGTGGATTCGCCATTGCCCGAAAAGGTGATACTGTCGATATGGGTACCTTCCGCCTGGCAACTCTGCAACTTTTTTTCAATCGCCTGCGCCACGATGTCGGCGGTGGCATAGTGCGTGGAGGTGATGTCCTTCTCCAACGTCCAGCCACACTCGCAATAGATGCAGTCGAACGAACAAATTTTCACATCCGTGGGCGAAATGTTGATGCCCAACGAACTGCCGAGCCGGCGACTGTGAATAGGTCCAAAAGCGATACTTTCCCAAAGAAACATTTTTGATCTGATTTTAAATGACGAAAGATAACGATGGTTTTTCTCTAATATTGTAATTTAGCGACGGTCGCGCAACGCTTGATCCACCTGCGCATACAGCTCATCCAACGAGCCGTCGTTGGTCAGCACCGCCGAGGCACGACGGATGCATTCCGAGAGGTTCTGCTTGTTGGGATCGTCGGAGGTCATCTCGCGTTTTTCGTTCGCCATAAAGGTCTCAAAATCAATGTGGTCGGTTTCTGAGGCACGCAACACCACCCGCTGGTAGCGAATCTTCGGGTCGGCATTTACCGCCCAGAGGCTGAAGTCGGCCTTGCCCTCTAAGGAGTCGATCTCACCCGGCGTGCGGATGCTCTCAATGATGGCATTCTGACCCGATGCCGCTGCTTGAAGATACAGCTGGTCAACGATATACGACGGGGTGTGGTGCGCCCGCAGGTCGTTGGCCACCGAGGTGAACGAGTCGCGGTTCGGCTCCATACCCCGCTTCAATACCTCGCCGCGCAGAAATTCGCGCACCGAAAAATGCACAAAGCCATACTTCTCTTTCAAATAGTCCACCACCGTGCCTTTGCCTGCACCTAATGTTCCTGTAATTCCTATGATGATCATATTGTAAGTTTTTTATTTCCAACATTTTTCTACTACTCTACCCATCACTTCGCGCACCTTTTCCTGCTCCTGTGCTGTCAACTCCGTATGCATCGGCAACGAAAGCACGGTGTCCGCCAGGTGCTCCGCCACCGGAAAGTCGCCGCGCCGGTAGCCCAACTCCGCAAATACGGGCTGGAGATGCAGCGGCACGGGATAATACACCATCGTGGGCACCCCCTCGGCTCGTAACAACTCCTGCAACTGGTTGCGATTCACCCTGTCGGCGAGGCGTACCGTATATTGGTGAAACACATGGGTGCTGTATGAAGCGCGGTACGGCACTGTCAGCCAGTCGCAATCCGCAAAGAGTGTGTCGTACCGGTCGGCAGCAGACTGTCGGGCCTGCGTGAACTCACCCAAATGGCGTAACTTCACGTTCAAGATGGCCGCCTGCAGCGTGTCGAGCCGCGAGTTGACGCCCACCCGCTCATGATGGTACTTTCTCTCCGCACCATGGTTGGCAATGCAGGCGGCCAATTTCGCCAATTCTGCATCGTGCGTGAACATCGCACCTCCATCGCCATAACAACCCAAATTCTTGGTGGGGAAAAAGGAGGTGCAGCCGAAGGTTCCCATCGTGCCTGTCATTTTCCGCTGACCATCGGCAAAAATATACTCGGCCCCTATCGACTGGCAGGCATCCTCCACTACGTACAACCCATGCTTTTCGGCAATCTGCAGCAGGGGGTCCATGTTGGCGCTCTGTCCGTACAGATGCACCGGCAGGATGGCTTTCGTGCGCGGAGTGATGGCCGCGTTGATTTGATGAATGTCAAGATTAAAAGTATTTTCTTCCACATCTACGAACACTGGCTGAACACGCAACAGGGCCATTACCTCAGCAGTAGCGATAAAGGTGAACGGCGTGGTGATCACCTCATCGCCAGGTTGCAGGCCGAGTGCCATCAGCGCAATCTGCAAGGCATCGGTGCCACTGCCGCAGCCGAAAACGTGTGGGATGGAAAGAAAACGGGAAATATTTTCCTGAAATTCAGTCACTTCCGTACCTTTTATATACGCGCCAGAGGCCAACACTTTCTCCACGGCCTCATCTATTTCGGCCTTCAGTCGCTCATATTGACCATTTAAGTCCACCATTTTCATCCTTCGTTCATTTTTTTGAAACGGCAAAAATACTAAAAAAATATAATTTTCTCATAACGATGATTATTTCATTAAAAAATTGTATCTTTGCCGCCGAAAATCATTTATTAACCAAATTATATTATTATGAAAAAGTTATTTACATTTTTTGCGGCTATGGCTCTGGTTTCCATGTCATTTGCCCAGTTGAACGAGATGCCTGTCACTAACGTTCAAAATCCTGGAAATGTAGACCGTTCAGAATGGTATGGTTTTACTTCCAACTCTTCGAGCGCTTTCATTTTCGATGCTGAAGCTGAATATCTGCTTCGTATTCCTGCCGGTGCTTTAACGCCTGGTACCTTAATTACCAAAGTGATGTTCCAGCACTTTACCAATGAAAACTTCTCTGGTTACACTGGAGATCCTTTTGGATGTGAAACCTACACTATCAAAATTTACACCGGTACTTCTTATGTGCCCACTACTTACATCGGTTCTGATCAACAGGAGCACACCTATGATTCTTTGAATCCTGGTACTGTTGCTTATTCCATGTTCTACAGCCCGACCGAAACTGGTCAGCAGATTGTTACCTTAGGTCAAGCTTTCACCGTTCCGAATGGTGATTTCTGCGTTGCTATCTACGCTCCTGATCCGAGTGCTGGTGGTCTTTGCCCGACAGACACTGCTTGCGCAACCCAATCATACTCTTTCATGGATGAAGAAACTGGCTGGTGGCACTATCAGTTCGGTACTGGTGGTGTATATACCGACAAACCGTGGTACCTGGCTGTTTTCAACGATGACGGTCAACCCATTGTACATAAATGCGACTGGAAAGTTGCTCTCCACGATCCTAATGACGCACAAACCTTCCCGGATGAAATTACCTCAATGTATATTGACTCCTATGTTGACTCTCTCTATTTAGCTTTCGAGATGGGCAATATGGGTCCCGACACTGCTTACGGTCACGTTTATTTTGACTGCTACGTAGAATGCAATGGCATCACCACTACGCTTATTGAAGACGATGATTGGGATCTTTCTCAAACTACCAATGGTTACATGCTTCCTGGTTATGGTTGGTGGTCTGTGGATGGTGGTGGTCTTTTCGACTTCGCCAACGATTTTGTTGAGCTCGGTCTCTCCTTCCCGTTCGAACTCTGCATTCATTGCGACTGGGTGGGCAACCAAAGCAACGACTACGATCCGGATACTGCAAACAATACCTATTGTATCACGGTTACCGATGAGGAGCCTGAAGGCATCAGCGAAAACACTAACGGCCTGAATGTTTACCCGAACCCCGCTTGCAACGAAATTCATATCGACAACGCTGCCGGCGCTCAGGTTTCCATCTACAACGTGGCTGGTCAGGAAGTGATGAGCATCGAAAATGCTAACGCCTCCGCTACCATCAACGTGATGAACCTTACCGAAGGTTTGTACATCGTTCGCGTGGTGAACGGCGACGAAGTGGCTACCAGCAAGGTGAACATCGTTCGCTAATTCTGAACCACTTATTCTATAATAAAAAAACACCTCCACTGCGGAGGTGTTTTTTTGTACAATATTTTCATACTTCCGCCGTTGAAAAGCAGTGTAAAAAAATAAGTATGCGACTGTTTATCGCCATCCGTTTACAACTTTCCCAAGAATATAACTCTCTCCGTAATGAGCTTCAACGCCGCACACCTTACGATGACATTACTTGGGTAGCAAACGACCTCAGCCACCTCACCCTCCGCTTCATCGGAAAAACTCACTCCTCTCAAGTGAAACCTATTGCAGAAGCATTACAAAAAATAGCAGCCATTACCCCAGAACTTAACCTCGAAATCAATAAACTGGGAGTTTTCGGCTCTCATTACGCACCTAAAGTGCTTTGGTTAGGCATCAGCAATACTCCCGAACTCCAACAACTCTATAACACTATAGACTATTCTCTTCAACAACTCAACTTTTCTCTCCCCAAAGAGAATTTTGTTCCCCATATCACTTTAGGAAGAATTAAAAAAATAGACAACAAGAATCAATTCTGGCAGATGTTCGAAGATCTACAACCTTCCTACCACCAGAAATTTCATATTTCTCACATCTCTCTCATTCGCAGCCAACTTGAAAAAGAAGGACCTATCTATACCACCCTGTACGACTTTCCACTTTTAGGTGAGAATATGCCAGAAAATGGCAGTTCTACACCCGCTTCATCCCTATAACAATATGAAAGCGCTCCCCTACATCCTCACCCCCATCGTTCTGATAGCCGCCGCATTTCTGGCCGCTACCATCGGCGTGGTGAATATTCCCCACGAGGCAATAGGGGCCATCCTGAAAGCCAAACTGACCGGCGGAGATGTGGCCGAAAATTGGCAGATTTACGAGATGACGCTATGGAACCTGCGCATTCCCCGCATCTTGATGAGTCTGCTGGCTGGCAGCGCATTAGCCATCTGCGGCGCCTCCTTCCAGTCCATCTTCCGCAACCCCATCTGCGACCCCTATATCCTTGGCATCTCCTCGGGCGCTTCTTTAGGCGCTGCCATCGCCATCATCACCGGCCTGTCCGCCTTTACCTTCGGACTGCCCGCCGCCGCCATGATCTCCGCCCTCGGCACCCTCTTCCTGATCATCGGTATCGCATTTATCGGACGTCAAAAATCAGTAAAAACGCTCCTTCTCGCCGGTATCGCCATCAACTTCCTCATTTCGGCTATCATCACCCTGCTGATGGTCGTTCACCAAGAATCCTTCGAACAGATTATCTACTGGACCATGGGTAGTTTCGCCTCCTCTTCATGGACTTCTACCATCATCCTCTTTTTCATGCTTACCGCTTGCTCTATCTTTCTTTTCTTCAATACTAAAAATCTCAACATTTTACAATTAGGTCGCGATACAGCGCAATCTTCTGGCGTAAATGTACAAAGAACCACTTTAAGCGTGCTCATCGTCTCATCCATCCTAATTGCCGCCACCGTAGCCTGTTGCGGTGTCATTGGTTTCGTCGGACTCATCATCCCCCATATTGTACGACTCATCTTCGGCAACAACAACCGCACTGTCTTCTTCTTCTCCCTCTGCTTCGGCGCCATCTTCTGTCTCTTCGCCGACACTCTCGCCCGCTCCATCGTAGCCCGCTCCGAACTTCCTGTTGGTAGTATCACCGCCCTAATCGGAGCTCCCTATTTTATCTTCTTACTGTTGGCTAAAAAAAGAAAATAGGGTATTTTTATCAACTCGTAAATGTTGACAAATATTGATAACTTTGCCTTTATCAACACAAAAATTTATACCGCCGCGCTCACCAAAAAGTTTTCAGATTTTATCAAAAGATTGCCAACATTGTCCGCTTCGATTTTCAACATCCAAAATAATTTTTACCCTTTTCAATTTTCAACAAAAGCATTTTTCAACACATTTTAATAGAAATTTTTCTCGCTTTGGTCATCAGTCATTTACTCCAAAAACAATTGTTGAAAAGCGGTTAGTAAATGCTGACAACTTAAAAAGCAAATATTTTTTCAAAAAGTTATCCCAATTGTCAACACCATTATTATGTCTAATAAATTCCTTTGTTTTTAAAAAAAGAAATTTTAAAGAATTAATCCCGTTGAAATAATGCTTACTTTTGCACGATGAAAAAATGGACTCTACTTTTGCTGTTGCTGATGCTCTATGGAGTTGGAATGGCGCAAACCAAGAAGTTGGTGGGTACGGTCTATAATTCATCGGGCATCGTTCCGATTGTGGGTTGTCAGGTGCATAATTTAAATACTGGAGAGTACGTTTTTGGCGATGATAATGGTCGCTTTATCATGTCGGTTTCGGTGAACGACTCCTTAGTTGTCTCCCATTCTGGCTATTCACAGTCTTTGGTGGTGATTGATAATCGCGACTATTCTCGCGGCCGAAAGGATATCATTTTGTATCATAAGGCCTTCATGCTGCCCAATTTTACTTGCTATGGTCTCAATCCCTCTTACGAGGGTTTTAAACGCGATGTGGCCACGGTTAAACTTCCAGATTCTTACAAAAATATTGATGATGTTCATCTTACGAAAGAGGAACGCCGGAATGCCACTTATACCGAAGAAGCTCCTAATATATTGAAAAATACTAAGTTATCAAGTCCTATTACTTGGTTATATTCTACCTTTAATAAAAAGGAAAAGATGCGCCGCCTCTATTATGAGATGGAAGGTTATGGGGAAGAGGTACAACAGGTGCAGTTGAAATATAATAGAGAGCTGGTGTCTGAAATTACAGGTTTACAAGAACCTGAATTATTGGATTTTATGGTCTATTGCCATTTCAGTTATTATGATCTGATACGCTGGTCAAGAGAAAAAATCATAGACGAAGTACGTACTAAATTCTATGAGTATCAGTATTTTAAAGCATTAGAAGAAGATGATCAATAAGGAGTTTTTTCAGAAGAATTTCAATAAGTTCCATATCGCTGGATGCATTCTTTGCATCCTGTTGGCCATTGTCTATTGGTGGCTTTCAGGCAAAAACCAGCCGCAGATTTACAAAAACAATATCGCCTTGGTCATCGTATGGGGACTCTTGGTAGGCTGGATCTCCGCCGACTTCATCTTCAACGCCCGCAACCGCCACGACGAGTAGCCCCTTCTTCCTTTACTACTGATTTCCAATAATTTACTGATAGTTAATAGTTAATAGTTAGAATATTGTTCATTATTAATTATTAACTATTAATTGTAAATTGTTAATTGTACATTCCCCTAAAATCCCACAATCTTAAACTCCGTCCGACGGTTCAAAGCTCTGCCCTCTTCGGTTTCATTCGTGGCGATAGGCTGACTCATCCCATACCCCTTAAAGCTCATTCTGTTTTTATCTATTCCTTTGGAAATCAAATAATTATAAACAGATTTTGCTCTTTCAAGAGAGAGTTTTTCGTTGTATTCGGCACTACCTTGATTATCGGTATGTCCGCCAATTTCTATCTTGACGGTGCCATTTTCTTGCAGATAAGCGGCTAATTTATCCAGCTCGATGTTGGACTCTTTTTTGAGCGTACTCCTGTCAAAATCGAAGAAAACGTTGCGTAAAACGAAGGTTTCGCCCACTTCCGGACGGCGCAAGGGAATATCTTTATGATAAGGTTCGAGTTCGGTGTAATTTTTCTCCAATTGAAAGTTTTCAGAATAGAAAGGATAATAGGGATGCGACACACTCATGCCGATATTGGAACCGGTACGAATGCAGGCTAAAAACTCGCCAGTATTGGGATCCGAAAAGGTGGAAGTTATAACTGTACTATCCTCTAAATCAATTAATTCAATAGATGCTTTGAGCGGCTGGTGGGTCACCTCATCATACACTTTTCCTTTAATGTAGGTGACCGGTGTAGGACGAAGCCGTTCGTCTAACGGGGTAAAGTAGTAGAGATCGAGTCCCCCATACCCTTCTTTTTTATCAGATGAAAAATAGGCAGTGGTACCTACCGCATTGATGATAAAATTGGTTTCATCGTTTTCTGTATTAATGGGGTAACCCAGATTGACAGGTTGTGTCCATCCTGTATCGGTACGGGTGGCGAAGAAAATGTCGAGTCCACCCATTCCGGGATGTCCGTTGGAGGCAAAGTAGAGCGTCCTTCCGTCTGCATGAATAAACGGCGCAGCCTCGTCATATTCTGTATTGATGGTGGGCCCAAGATTTTCAGGAATCGTGAATACGCCCTCTTCTATCATTTCCGTTTTCCAAAGGTCTATCCCACCATACCCTCCTGGACGATTAGAAATGAAATAGATGGTTTTTCCATCAGGTGCGATGGAAGGCTGTGATTCCCAGTGCTTTGTGTTGACAGGTTCACCAAAATTTTGAGGTCTTGACCAACGATTACCAATTCTTTTAGCCCAGTAAAGATCGCAACTTCCTGAACCTGTTTCTTTTACGTCACAAATCGTGTAGAAAAGATATTTTCCATCTGGCGAGATGCAATGGGCTCCCTCATTGTAGCCTGTATTAATGGGATAAGGCAATTTATAACGTGGCTGCCATTCTCCATCTTTTTTCACACTGCCATAAAAATCCTCTTCCATCTCACAGAGAAAACATTGCGTCTTTTCATCTCGGGGTCTTTTCAACGTATAGACAATTTCCTCTTCATCGGCGGTAATTGCCGGCAGGTATTCGTCGTATTCCGAGTTGATGTTGGGTCCCATATTGACAGGAGCCCACGGCACTGGATCTTTCAAAGCCATCAAAGCAAATTTGCAGTTTTGGATAGCAAAAAGAGTCTCTTTTTGTAAGGGTTCGTTAGGTTGGGTGCGATTTAAATATTCTTCAAAATGTTGTAAGGCTTCTTGATACATGGCGGATTTCCACTCCTCATTCGCCGTAACGTAGAATAAGATTGGTTTGGGATTTTTTGCTAAACGGATAGCCTTATTGTAACATTCCACCGCTTTTTTCGATTCCAGAGAAAAATTATAAATATCTCCTTCAATAATGTAGATATCGGCGAATGTAGAGTCTATTTTTTTAGCTTTTTTAAGATAGCTTTGTGCCTTGTCGAAGTTGTGTTCATTAATCTCATGTTTGGCCTTCTTACAGAGGTCAACTACTTTAGGATTAGCACCTTGTTGGGAAAATCCATAGAAAGATGCGCCGATGAAAAACACAAAAATCGACAAGATTTTGCCGATTTTTTTCATAATGGAAGGATTATTTTTTTTCATTTTTTAAGCAAAACAAATTCAACATTAAGGCTCCAATGATTTGGCCTGCTGCCACAATTGTTCCATCTCATCCAAACTTAATTCTGCGATGGATCGGCCTTGCGTGCGGGCAGTGTCTTCAATATATTTGAACCTTCTGATAAATTTCTTGTTGGTCTTTTCCAAAGCGTCTTCCGGATGTATGCCACTGTGACGGGCATAATTGATGAGCGCAAACATCAGATCGCCAAACTCCTCTTCCCGTTTCTCGGTGTCGTTATTCATTTCCGCCTTAAACTCGGCCATCTCCTCTTCTACCTTGTCCCACACTTGGTTAGCATTGTCCCAGTCGAAACCCACCCCGTGGGCTTTATCCTGAATGCGATAGGCTTTCACCATGGCTGGCAGCGACTGAGGCACGCCGCCCAACACTGATCGGTTGCCCTCTTTCAGCTTGATTTTTTCCCAGTTCACCTTCACATCTTCCGCATTGTCCACGTGAGTAGTGCTGAAAATGTGGGGATGCCGGCGAATCAGCTTTTCGCAGATGCCATTGAGCACATCCGTAATGTTGAATAGGTGCTGTTCATCCGCGATTTTAGCATAGAAAACAAGATGGAGCATCAGGTCGCCGAGCTCGCCGCGCATGTCATCGGTTTTGTTCTCCAAGATGGCATCTGTGAGCTCGTAGGTCTCTTCGATGGTAAGGCAGCGCAGCGTTTCAAAGGTCTGTTTCTTGTCCCACGGGCACTTCAGACGCAGTTCGTCCATAATATCGAGCAGACGTTTGAAAGCTTCTAAGCGGGGATCTTCCATGGGAAATCTTTTAAAAAAAAGAGAGCCACTTTGCGGACTCGAACCGCAGACCTACGCATTACGAATGCGTTGCTCTACCAACTGAGCTAAAGTGGCATGGGGTTGACGGGCAACCCAGTATTATGAAATTTATTTTTTATCGCAGCAACCTTCTTTCTTATCTTTATCGCAGCAACTTTCTTTTTTATCTTTATCGCAGCAGCCTTCTTTTTCGCCATGGCAGCACTTCTCAGGCATCACAGCGTGTTTCCAATGAGCATTGTCGAACTCATCGATGAGGGCTTTCTTACCAGCGAGGTCAGCTTTTTCGAAACCTTCCCACTTGGTCTGGAACTCCTGGATAGCCTGTTTGGCGTTCGGGCATTCCACCTTTTCCAAATCAACTTCTGCGAGAACTTTGGTGATGCAACCACCTTTTTTCTCAATCAGGGAAGTCTGTTCTTCTGCGGTGAGGTTATCGAAGTTGTTCCATTTTTCCATCATCTCTTTGCAGCAGTCCTTCTTTTGGCATTCGGTCTGCTCGCACTGAGTCTTTTCTTCGTTGGCAACCTCTTCGGTTTTCTGATTGTTGCAAGCCACAAACATCATGCAGCAAGCAGTCAGCATCAAAAATAATTTCTTCATTTTGTTGAAATTTTGATTCATAATTTAAGCGTGCAAAAATACACTTTTATTTCGGATTTTTAGGGGGAAAGAAAAAATTTTTTCTGAAAGCGAGGATATTGGAAATTTTTTGTATTTTTGCAGCCTCAATCAGGTCGTGTGGCCGAACAGTCAGGCACAGGTCTGCAAAACCTGCTAAAGCGGTGCGACTCCGCTCGCGACCTCAACAAAACCTGTTGTATTTCAATGCAATAGGTTTTTTCTTTTTATGGATAAAATCTTCATAGTCGGTTTTTCTGGTGCGGGTAAAAGCACGGTTGGCAAGCGGTTGGCTTCGCGCTTGGGTTGGCAATTTTACGACACCGATGCCTTCATAGAAAGCAAATATCATCTTTCCATTCCCGATTTTTTTGAAAAATATGGAGAAAATGCGTTCCGAATTTGCGAAAAAGCAGCTTTGAAGGAGTTACTTCACGAGCAGCAGGCCGTCATTGCTACGGGTGGTGGTACCCCCTGCTTTTTTGACAACATGGATGAGATGTTGCAGCATGGATTTGTGGTCTATTTGAAACTGTCTGCTCCATCGCTTTTTACCCGTTTGCAGCAATCGCACAAGGCACGTCCGCTCACCACCGGCAAAAACGATGCCCAATTGCTGGAGTATATCGAAACTACCTTACAGTTCCGCGAAACCTATTATAATAAAGCGCACTTCACCATGAAAGGCGAGAGTTTATCATTACCCTCTTTGGTGGAAATAGTGAAAGAAAAAGTTTTGGAAAAGTAGCCCCGCCGGGAATCGAACCCGAATTTAAAGTTTAGGAAACTTTCGTTCTATCCATTGAACTACAAGGCCAGTTTCGGGCTGCAAAAATACGCATTTTTTACGTCTCCTGCTGCCGCACTTCCCCAAATTTCTGTATTTTTGCCGAAATTTTTCGATATGGTACTTTTTCACTCCGAGACCCGTTTCCAACTTCGTCAGAAGATGACGTATAAAAAGTGGTTGACCGCCCTGGCCACCACTCATGGTAAAAAGTTGGGCGACATCAATTACATCTTTTGTGACGACAACTATCTGCTCAAACTCAATCTCCAGTATCTGCAGCACGATACCCTCACCGACATTATCACGTTCGACTATGTGGAGGGTGACCTCCTGAACGGCGATATCTATATCAGTGTGGAAAGGGTGCGCGAAAATGCCGAAATCTTCGGGGTGACTTTCGATGAAGAATTGCTTCGGGTTCTCGCTCACGGACTGCTCCACCTTTGCGGTTTCAAGGACAAGTCGAAAAAGGATGCGGCGGAAATGCGTCGCCAGGAAGCTGCAGCTATGACGCTTTTTCATAATTTATTAAATAATTGATAATCAATTTATTAAGTAAATTTTCACGTGAAAACTGACACAAATTTTGATGTTTTGGTGGTGGGTGCTGGTCACGCAGGCTGTGAAGCCGCCGTGGCCGCCGCCAAGATGGGGGTCCGCACCCTGCTCGTGTCGATGAACCTCTACCTCGTCGCCCAGATGTCGTGCAACCCCGCCATCGGTGGCATCGCCAAAGGTCAGATCGTGCGCGAAATCGATGCCCTCGGTGGTATGTCCGGCATTGTGACCGACAATACCATGATCCAGTTCCGGATGCTCAACAGCTCGAAAGGTCCCGCCATGTGGAGCCCCCGCGCCCAGTGCGACAAACAACAGTTCACCCTCTTCTGGAAGTCCATCCTCGAAAACCAAGAGAACCTCTCCCTCCGCCAAGATACCGTCACCGCCCTCGTCATCCGCGATAATGAGGTGTGCGGGGTGAAGACGATGCAGGGACAGACCATCACCGCCAGCAAGGTGATCATCACCGCCGGCACCTTCCTCAATGGCCGCATCCATATCGGGGAGGTCAACTTCTCAGGAGGCCGCCTCGGCGAAATGGCTGCCCCCCTCCTCTCCGACCAGCTGCAAGCCGCCGGCATCACGACCCGCAAACTCAAAACCGGCACCCCCGTCCGCATCGATGGCCGCTCCGTTCACTTTGACCGCATGACACCACAGCCCGGCGACGAACAACCCGCCAAGTTCTCGTTCACCGATACCCCTCCCCTCACCCACCAACTTCCCTGCTATATCACCTATACCAGCCCCGAAGTCCATGACATTCTGCGTACCGGATTTGAAAAATCCCCCATGTTCCAAGGGCGCATACAAGGTGTAGGTCCGCGCTACTGCCCCTCCATCGAAGATAAGATAGAGCGCTTCGCCGACAAAGACCGCCACCAGCTCTTCCTCGAGCCCGAAGGAAGAAACACCCACGAGTACTACCTCAACGGCTTCTCCTCCTCCCTGCCCGAAGAGGTGCAGACGGAAGCCCTTCATCATCTTCCCGGACTTGAAGATGCCGTGGTGCTGAAACCCGGTTATGCTATCGAGTACGACTACTTCGACCCCACCCAGCTCCACTTCACCCTCGAATCAAAGGTGCTGCCCAACCTCTATCTGGCCGGACAGGTCAACGGTACCACCGGCTACGAGGAGGCCGCCTGCCAAGGGTTGATGGCCGGCATCAACGCAGTGCTCTCCCTCCGCCACGAGCCACCCTTTATCCTTACCCGCAGTCAGGGCTACATCGGCGTTCTCATCGATGACCTCATCACGAAAGGCGTACAAGACCCCTATCGTATGTTCACCTCACGCGCCGAATACAGAATCCTGCTTCGTCAGGATAATGCCGATTACCGGCTCACGCCGCTCGGCTACCAGCACGGTTTGATTTCACGTGAAAGATATGAGGCCATGCAGCAGAAATATGCCGTTCAGAACAATATTGTGGAGTGCTTGAAAACAACCGCCGTCGCCCCTCACCAAATCAATGACTATCTTACCCAAATCAACTCCCCTGCCCTTTCTCAAAAAGTGAAACTGGAAGTGCTGCTCCGCCGTCCGGAAATTCGTCTCGAAGACCTGCTCCAACACATTCCCGAAATACAAGCGACTATTGCCGACCTTACCTCCGACAAGCAATTGCTCCTTCAGGCCGAAACCGACATCAAGTATGCCTCTTATATCGAGAAGGAGGAAGAACTGGCCAAACGAATGGAGAATTTAGAAGGGGTGAAGCTGCCCGCCGATATCGAATACGATCCGCTTTCCTTCCTTTCAAAAGAGGCCCGCGAAAAACTGAATCGCATCCGGCCACTCAATCTCGGACAGGCTTCGCGCATCAGCGGAGTGAGTCCCGCCGACATTTCCGCTCTTCTCATCTTCCTCCATCACTCTTCCAAGTGATTTATCTCCTTGTAAACCAGTATCACAAAGATTTATTTGCGATTTTAGCCTTTCCACCTCCATTTTTGATGCAAGGCTTCAAAATGTTGGTCTTTCCCAATATTCCCCACAATTTTGTAAAGCATATTGTTTTTCAGCCATTTATCAGCTGATGAATACCACGGGATTCTTTTTCTTGAATTCGACCTTCCCGATAGAGTTTTGTCTCACAAAATCTCGCAGCGCCGGAGCAAATAGTCTGGACACCTTGAACGCCTTTTTGCGGATATAAATCGTATTCAGTTCCATTTTCTCGATATGCATGACATTCACGATAACTGATTTGTTGATGCGTATGAAAAGATCCTCTGGCAGCTGCTGGCCAAACTTCTTGAGCGTGGAGTTGTGGTAGGCTACCTTCCCCCGAATAGTTTCTACTTTGAGGGCAATTGGAGTATTCATGATGAGCGCGATGTCCTCAATGGCCAGTTTGCTCTGCGTCTTCTTGTATTTCAGAAATACATTAGTGGGCGTTGGTTTCTTTTTGGTGCTGGCGCGATAGGTACTTTTCGGCTCATTGACCAAAAAGGTAGGTTCCGCCGATAATGAATTATAAATGTTGAGCACTTTACTCATTTTTTTGCAAAAGGTCTCTAAGTCTAATTTTGGCGAAAGATAGTCGAAAAACCCATTGTCTAACAATTCGGGTATTCTCAATTTATTGCTGGTGATGGCGAAAATGAAAGGAGGCCTATGCACCAATTTTAATGTTTCCAGCACATTAAATCGAGCATTATCTACACCTATAAACAGAATGCCAGGCCTCACCTTGTTCAGTGTCTCAATCATTTCGATATGATTGTTGAAAATGTTGGTGATTTCAAGCGAATCGAAAAAGTTGATTCTTTGTGTGATTTCCTTTAGAATGCGGGTGTCACCCGTCAAAATAGCACAGCTGATTTTTTTCATAATGTAATAATGTGTTAAGATTGCCCACAAATTTAGCGATTATTTCCTTTGAATATTCGACAATTTTCAAAAATCGTATTTGTGGTAGATTTTCACGTGAAAAAAGTTCAATTTCACCCATATCTTCATTTCGCATGATAAATCGACCATTTTTTCTTGTTTTTCTTCCATATTTGCAGAAATCATAGCCTCATTTTTTCACCCCCACTTTTTTTCTGTTTCGAGATTTCATCGTAACTTCGTAGTAAATGCTTCTCACCATGAAAATCCGAAAGTTTCCTGTGCTCTATATGCTCCTCCCCTATCTTGCCGGTGTTCTATTGTCTTATTTCGTTATTGCATCTTCTCTTAATTTCTTGACATTCATCTTATTTTGTACCGCTTTTCTCGCCATTGCACTTCTTTGTCGTTTGGGGTTTCCTCGTTCTGCCCAACTTCCCGCAATGGGCGCACTCTGCTTTGCTTTCTTCCTTTTGGGCGTCCTTCTCACCAATGTGCATTACCGCCCACCTCAATTTTTGAGCGCTCAAAAAGTGGTAGAAAAAAGCGATTATTTTACACTCCAAATCATCGAAAATCCCATAAAAAAAGAAAAAAGTGTCAAATTGATTGTAAAATTATGCGAAGATAGCGCCCATCATCCCATCAAAACGAAAGCAGTTCTCTATCTGCAAAAATGTCCACAAGCCCTCCAACTTCAACCAGGTGACATCCTCGCAGTGCATGCCCATTTTAACGAAATCTCTCCTCCCATGAATCCGTATGCTTTTGACAATCAAAAGCATATGAGAAGAAAGGGGATCTATTTTACTGCCTATGCCTCCTCGCAGCAATGGAAATATATCTCCCACTCCCCCATCCACCCCCTCCGCACGGCCGCCGCCAAAGTCCAACACCACTTCTCCACTCTCTTCGCCCAAAACGGACTCCAAGGCGATGAATACGCCGTCATCACAGCCGTGCTCCTCGGCAACGACGAGACCATGGAGCCCGATCTGAAAGCCCATTTCGCCTCCGCCGGCGTTAGCCATATCCTCTGCGTCTCAGGTATGCATGTGGGTATTATCTTTATGATTATCAATTTCTTACTAAAACCACTCGACCGCTTCCCCCGTATGCAAATCCTGAAAGCCATCATCCTTCTGCTCACGATTTGGATCTACGCCCACATCACCGGCCTCGCCCCTTCTGTAAGAAGAGCGGCCACCATGTTCTCATTCGTCACCCTCGGCTCCCTCCTCCATCGACCCACCTCCATCTTTCATAGCCTGTTCGCTTCAATGTTTATCCTTCTACTATTCAACCCCTTGCTCTTCTTTGAAATCGGTTTCCAAATGAGTTATCTCGCCGTTTTTGGCATCGTCACCATCCAACCCAAACTTGCCGGATTATGGACCCCTAAGTATAAAGTTATCAACTACTTCTGGGAATTAGCCACCGTCTCTATCGCCGCCCAACTGGCCACCTTTCCCCTCTCTCTCTTCTATTTTGGACAGTTCCCCAACTACTTCCTCCTGGCCAACCTGTCGGTCATCTCCCTCTCTTTCGTCATCGTGATGACGGGTATCGCTCTGCTCGCTCTTTCGTGGCTCCCTCCTCTCTCCCGCCTTGTAGGTCAACTCCTTACGTACGAAATCAAACTTCTCAATGCTATCGTCACTGGCATTGAATTCCTCCCGGGCTCCGTAACCGAAAATATTACCGTCAGTTTCCTCCAGATGATGCTAATTTATGGCATAATCTTGACCGTTTTTCTTTACTGGAATAAAAAATCATTTCTACTCAAAACCCTTGCTCTATCTACGTTTCTCGCATTGGGCATCACCTTTTTCTTCGATAAATATTTTTCAAAAAATCTCAACCAACTCACCTTTTATTCCATCGAGAAAATGAGCGCCGTAGAATGTAATGCCGGCACCCGTGGCGTTCTCCTTCTCGACTCCGCGGCGCAAAATAACCCCAACGCTTACGAATTCAACATCCACAATCATGTGTGCCAGCAACATATTGAAAACAAGATAGTTTCATTGGATACCAATACCTATTCCTGTCCTACCTTGGCCAAACAGGGCGCTTTTTTGCGTTTTGACACGCTTACGGTCTTCTTCCTCTCAGGCCGAGAATGGCTTTACCCTATGCCCCAGCCCATGCAAGTGGATGTGCTCTGCCTTCAGCATAATCCCCGTATCCCGATGGGTAAGCTCCTCCAGACGGTGCAATTCCGTGAACTACTGATAGATGGGACCAATTCTCGCTATTGGGAGCAGCGATGGATCGACTCCTGCCAGGCCTATCATATCCCCTATCATTCTACTCGCCAAAATGGTTATTTTTCACTGTGAAAACGATTTCCAAAAAAAGTGTATATTTGCAAGATGGAAAATTTTAAAGGATTTTCGAGAATAATGCTGATTTTCAGCGTGTTGTGTGCTATGCTGTGGTGCGGAAGTGTGTCTGCTAATGGCAAAAGTTTTCATTTTGTCGCGCCGTCTCTCCCCTCCCCCTCATCCGTGGCTATCTTGCCTACTGTCAGCGACTATCCGCCGGTAGATACCAATAAGCGCAAAGGTAAAGGCAAGACCACGCAGCCTAAGAACAAGAAAGTGACCTTCGAAACCTACGAGGAGAATTATAAAAAGGCAATGCAATTCTATAACAATCAGCTATATATCAGCGCCGCCCGCCTTTTTGAAGAACTCTATCCCCTCTCCCTCGGTACCCCTCGCGCCGACACTGTCCTCTTTCTCTTCGCTGATTGCTACTACAACAACGAAGACTACGAAATGGCCGCTTTCCATTTCAAAGAGTATGCCGGAAAATATTCCTCCAGCCCTCGCGCAGAAGACGCTCATTATAAGGCAATTCTCGCCCTCTCTAATATTTCGCCCGAATATAGCCTCGACCAAACAGAGACCTATTACGTCATTGAAGAAATCCAGTTGTTTATCCGCACCTATCCCGCCAGTTCCCACATGGAAGAGTGCAACGAACTGCTGGACAAAATGCGTAACAAGTTGGCACGTAAACAGTTCGAGATCCTTAGTCTGTACTACAATACCGAAAACTACAAGTCAGCGCAAATCATTGCCCGCAACTTTTTCAAAGACTACAGTTACTCCGAGTATTGCGATGATGCCTACGCGGTTTTGGTGAAAAACAACTACGAATATGCGCGCCATAGTGTGGAAAGCAAAAAAGTAGAACGATATACGCAATGTGTTGAGGCATACCAAAATATGAAAATTTACTGCCCGACTTCCGACCTCCTGAAAGAGGCCGGTAAGTATGCGGAGGAAGCCCAAAATATTATCGACAAGAAAGAATTCAAAAAATCAAAAAAGAAAGAGAAAAAGCATGAAGACTGATTTCAAACACAGCAATGCGGAAACGATGGCCATCACCCGCAACATCCGCGAATTTGACAAAGAAACCAACAACATCTACGAAACCGTGGTGATTATGTCGAAACGCGCCGACCAGATCTCCCTCGAAATCAAAGACGAGATGCAGAAGGAGATGCAGGAGTTTGCCCCCGCACAAGACACCCTCGACGAGGTGTACGAAAACCGCGACCAGATTGATTTGGCCAAGTCTTACGAACGTCTGCCGAAGCCTACTCTGATGGCAGTCAAGGAGTTCGAGGATCATAAGATTCATTACAAGCTCAATGATGAGCCGACAGAAGAAAATGCCTAATCAACCGCTGCACATCGTACTCGGTATTTCAGGAGGGATAGCTGCTTATAAGTCGCTATCCCTCATCCGCTTATTCCAAAAAAATAATGCGGAAGTGAAGGTCGTGGCTACCCCCAATGCCCTTCAGTTCGTCACCCCATTGTCCTTGCAAACCCTCTCGAAAAACAAGGTCTATACGGACCCCTTCCAAATTTTGGAAAATGTTGATGTAGAGCATATTGCATTGGCAGAATGGGCCGATGCGCTGGTAGTGGCCCCCGCTACAGCCAATATCATTGGGAAGTTTGCCAACGGCATTGCCGACGATGCCCTCTCGACTCTCTTTTTGGCCTGCGACAAGCCTGTATTCATCGCGCCAGCCATGAATACCAAGATGCTGCATCATCCTGCAGTTCAGCAGAATATCCAGACTTTGCACCAGCGGGGCTGCCATATTCTCGAATCGTCTGCGGGCTATCTGGCTTGTGGCACCACCGGCGACGGAAGGATGCAGGAACCCGAGGCGCTATGCGAGTTGGTCATGCAGGCTATGATCCGCCCGGCGCTATTCACCGGCAAGAAAGTCCTGATAACGGCTGGCCCCACGTACGAACCTATTGACCCAGTGCGTTTTATCGGCAACTTCTCCTCTGGTCTCATGGGCTTTCGGCTCGCGGAAACTTTCGCCTCCCTCGGCGCACAAGTGACCCTCGTTACCGGTCCCACCCACCTCTCCATCGCTCACCCTAACGTACAGAGAATCAACGTGCAAACCGCTGCCCAAATGCTGTCGGCATGCCAGACCGAATTTCCATCTTCCGATATCGCCGTGATGGCCGCTGCCGTCGCCGACTATACCCCCGCGGAGGTAGCCCCCGAAAAAATCAAAAAGTCTGCCCAAACTTTGCAGATCCCCCTTCAAAAAACGACGGATATTTTAGCTACGCTTTGTAAGCAAAAAACTAAAAATCAGTGCGTTGTGGGATTTGCGCTCGAAACCGAGAATGAACTCGAAAATGCCCAAACCAAACTCAAAAATAAAAAGGCAGATATGATCGTTCTTAATTCACTACGCAATGAGGGCGCAGGCTTCCAACATGCCACCAATCTCGTTACCATCCTTGATAAAAACGGAAATGTTCAGACTGGTAAGTTGAAAGATAAGGCTCAGGTGGCAGAAGACATTGTTGGATATATTGCTAATTATCTGAAACTTACAAAATAACCAATTCGATTAGCTATGAAAAAATTTGGCATTTTATGGATGGTTTTGATGATGGTTTTCTCGCTTTCTGCGCAAGATTTCCAATGTCAGCTTTCCATTAATTCAACCGCTATTTCTGGTTCTAACCGAAACAAATTCAATACTTTACAACAAGAGTTGTATAAGTTTGTCAACGACAGAAAATGGTGTCAATATACGCTGAAGACAAACGAAAGAATCGAGTGTGCCATCATGATTGTTCTTACTGGCGCTCAGGGAGATACCTATACTGGTGAGATGAACATCCAACTTCAACGCCCCGTTTTTAACACCAATTATAAGTCTCCTGTCCTCAACATGAAAGATAACGATATCAAATTCACTTATGAGGAAGGAACTCCGCTGGAATATTCTGAAAATCAGAATCTTTCAAACCTCACTTCGTTGATAGCCTACTATTTGAATATCTTTTTGGGGTTGGATTTCGATACCTTTTCTCTCAATGGTGGAGATCCCTATTTTTCATTGGCTCAGGGGGTTGTAAATGCTTGCCAGAGTGCGACCGAGCAGGGATGGAAGTCCTACGAAAACGCACAGAAAAATCGCTACTGGCTGATGGAAAACCTCTCCAATCCTACCTACAGCAAGATTCACGATTTCTTGTACAAATATCACCGGTTGGGCCTCGATATGATGTCGGAATCGGTGGATGTGGGACGTGCCTCTATTCTGGACGCTATTCGTGATTTGCAGAAGGTAAATTCCCAAAAATCAAACCTTTACATTGTACAAGTCATGGTTCAAGCCAAGGCAGATGAGATCGTCAACATCTTCAAGGAGGCTTCAACAGTGGAGAAAACCGAGGTGATTCGATTGATGAAACAAATTGACCCCGCCAACTCCGCCAAATATAACGCTATCAACCAACAGTAACTAACTTATGTTGAACTCGTTGCACATCCGGAATTATGCGCTGATCTCCTCTTTGCAGATTCGTTTCGACAAAGGGCTGACGGTCATTACGGGTGAAACGGGTGCAGGAAAATCCATCATTATGGGGGCACTCTCCCTCATTTTGGGCCATCGCGCCGATACTTCTACCCTCTTCGATCAGTCGGAGAAATGTGTGGTGGAAGCCGTTTTCAATGTGTCAGGGTTACATCTTGAGGATTTCTTTACAGAAAACAATCTTGATTATCAGGATGATACAATTGTAAGACGGGAGATTGCCGTGAGTGGTAAAAGTCGCGCTTTTATCAACGATACGCCCGTTACCCTTCCGTTGCTGAAAGAGTTCACCTCCCGCCTTATCGACATCCATTCCCAACATCAGAATTTGCTCTTCCAAAATGCCGATTTTCGGACAGATGTGGTCGATTTATTTGCGGGTATCAAAAGTCAAGTTGCAGAGTATCAAAAGGTTTTATCTGAACTTAAAGATTCTGAGCGTCAACTTTCTGAATTAAAACTACAGCATCAAGCCGCTCTTGAAAAGCAGGATTTTCTTCAGTTTGTAATGAAGGAGATTGAAGAGGCACACTTGAAAGAAAATGAGCAGGAAGAATTAGAGCAAAATATTGAATTTCTGACACATACCGAAACTATCAAGTCCAATCTCTTCCAGATTTTGCAAATCCTTTCCGATGAAGAACCCTCCGCCGTTTCCTCTCTCCGTGAGGCCAAGAATCTGAGTGCCGCTATCGCTTCCTATCGCGCCGATCTTGATGAGATGAATCAGCGCATCAACTCTTCTTATATTGAGCTTAAAGATATTGCTAATGAACTTAACTCATTGAATGATAGAATTGAATACAATGCCGATGAGTTAGAAGCCATGCGCCAGCGACTCGACTTTATCTACTCTTTAGAACAAAAACATCATCTGACCTCCGTGGGTGAGTTACTGAATAAGTATCAAGCTGTAAAAGAGGAATTGGATAACTTTTCAGAAGATGAAGAACAATTGAAACAGTTGACTTTACGCTGCCAGCAACTGCAAGATAAAGCTCATAAATGCGCAGTGCAACTTCATCAAAGTCGAAATAAAGTTCTTCCCGCTTTACAAACCCAAGTTCTCGACTATGTACACTCTCTCGGAATGCCAGATGCTCAGTTTGTTATAAAATTGGAGACTTCTACAACTCTGCTAAAAAATGGCATAGACGAGGTGAAATTTCTCTTTTCTGCGAATAGGGGAGTGGAGGTTGCAGAATTGGAGAAGGTGGCTTCTGGCGGTGAAATCTCCCGCCTGATGTTGGCTGTAAAATCCACATTATCAGAGAAATCGGTACTTCCTACAGTGGTGTTTGATGAGATTGATGTGGGTATTTCAGGAGAAATGGCAGGGAAGGTGGCCGCACTGATGCAAAAGATGGCCCAACGCCGCCAGCTCTTGGTGATCACCCATCTCCCTCAAATCGCAGCGAAAGGAAATAGCCATTATCTTGTGTATAAAGAAGTTGAAGGAAATACCAGTCGCACGAAAGTAACCTTATTGGATGCTCAAACGCGAGCCGTAGAAATTGCCAAAATGATGAGCGGCGAAAAGTGGGGAGAAGCCACCTTGAAAGCCGCGCAAGAACTTATAGAACAATAAATTATGAAAAAGAAACTGTTGGTCTTTGTGATTCTGCTTTCGCTGTTCACTGCCCCTGTTGTGAACGCCCAAACCATGCAGAATACTAAGCATTATCGGTCCCATTTCGCCTATCAAACCGGCTTTGCCTTTAATGCCGGGGTAGGGCAGTTGAAATTTGAAAATCGCCAGTTGCCCAACAAACTCCCTAATTTCTGCATCGATCAAGTCATTGCCTATCAGTTCAATCCCTATTTTACCTTGGGCGTTGATTTGGGTTTGAATATCTGGAAAAAAACGGCCTTTATACCTGTGGGACTGCATCTTAGTGTCGACTTTATGGACTATATCGTCTCTCCCCACTGGTATGCCAATGGTGGCTATTCGTTCAAGTGGTACGTGAGTTCAAAGCCTGAAAAGATGACCAAGGTGATTTATGGAGCCGAACCTGGGTGGTATGCCAACACGGGCCTTGGCGTTAAAATCCGCCTCAAAGACCAGATTCATCTCATCGTGGCCGCAGATTATAAGATGCAATATTCTTCAATACAGTACTCGGTTACCGACTATACCGCCGACTTTGATTACTCGCAGGTGTGGACCAACCGTACCAAAAAACTATGCTATCACTTTGTCGGAGTTAAATTTGCCCTTCTCTATTGGTAAACCTTTTTCAGAATTATTTGTCGAATCCTTTGTTGTTCATCACTTTATAATATAAAACCTAAAAACCATATACCATGAAACGTTTCACCTTTCTTGTTCTTTTGCTTTCTGTGGCCATGATGGGCTTTGCCCAAAAGAAAACCACTACGCCGCCGCCGGATATGCCGATTGATAACAACACCCAATTGATTACCTATCAGGATGTTGTACAAGTAGATGCTTCCGCAAAGGATTTGTACGACCGCGCATTGAAATGGGCGAAGTCTTTTTATCATAATCCTTCAGAGGTGATCCGCAACCAAGACCCCACCAACTATGTGCTGAAAATGCGCAGCTCCGTTAGAATTTATTCTCATCAGAAAGATGGTACCAAAATCACGAAAAATGTTGTGTATTACAACTTTACGCTTCAGTGTCGTGAAGGCCGCTATCGTTATACCATCACCGATTTCAATGAGAAAGCCACTGCCGCCTCGCCCATCGAAAAATGGATGAACCCCGAAGATACCAAATGGGATCCCGAATGCTACGTCAATTTACAAGAGGTAGATGAGCAAATTCGCTCATTAATTGATTCTCTTATTGATGGAATGCTGCCTGAAGTTCAAGAAGATGATGAATGGTGATAATGAGAAAGTTACCTTTATTCCTTCTCCTCTTATTGTGTGTAGCCTGTGCCAAAAAACAGCATAGTGGGGAAGTGAAAATTCACTTTGACATTCAAGTGGACGGCTCCCATCTCCACTATCATCAGATGCAATATCAAAATGCGGCGGGCAACCGCTATCAGGTCGATGAAGTCAAGTTCTTCATCTCCGATGTGGCTTTTCTCACAAGGGGAGGGGAGAGGCATGCCGTTACCGACAACGAGGGCATCCACTATTTTGATTCCGATATAGCCGCATCCTACGACTGGCTGATTTCAAAAGTTCCTGATGGCCAGTTTGATAGCATTACCTTTGTGTTTGGATTGCTGCCCGCACAGAATGTCACCGGCTACTTTGTCAACCCACCCGAAATCAATATGGCCTGGCCAGATGTGTTAGGGGGTGGCTATCATTATATGCAGATCAATGGTAAGTGGTTGGCTTCCAATGATACGGTGCGGCCCTTCAACCTCCATACCGGCATCGGCCAGCGGTACGAAAACGGACAAGTCACCGAGTTTGTTCCCAACCATTTTCGGATGACACTTCCTTTAAGGGATTTTGTAGTAACGAAAGATGTCACCACCCAGTTGGATTTTGTGATGAATGTAAATGGCTGGATGTCAGAGCCCAACATCTATGATTTTGATGTCATTGGCGGTAGCATCATGCAGAATCAGGCGGCGCAGGATATGCTCCGTGAAAACGGTCCTCACGCCCTTTCCGTGAAAGTGCACTGATTTCTAACGCTTTTTCTTCTCTTTGATAAGCAGATTCTTGATGTCGTTCAACTTCATCAACGCCTCTACGGGTGTAAGTGAATTGATGTCCAAATCTACAATTTGGTTTTTGACATCTAACAATAAAGGATCATCTAAAGCAATGAAACTCAATTGATAACCAGGGTCAGCACGCTTCTCGATGTGCTTCTCGACCTTGTTGTCGTGGGTATCTTCCAGCTGTTTGAGTACCTCTTCTGCACGCCGCAGCACACTCGCTGGCATACCCGCCATCCGAGCGACGTGGATACCAAAACTATGCTCGCTGCCGCCTGCTTCCAACTTTCTCAAAAACAGAATCTTATTGTTGATTTCCTTGACGGAAACATGGTAGTTCTTGATTCTCGGAAACTGCGAAGCCATGTCGTTGAGTTCGTGATAATGGGTGGCAAACAGCACCTTGGCACGGTGCCGCGGATGTTCGTGCAGGTACTCGGCAATCGACCAAGCGATGGAAACCCCGTCGTAAGTGCTTGTGCCACGGCCAATTTCATCCAGCAATACCAAACTTCTGTCGGAGATGTTGTTAAGGATGCTGGCCGTCTCGTTCATCTCGACCATAAAGGTGGATTCGCCAGTAGAGATATTGTCAGACGCGCCCACACGGGTGAAAATCTTGTCTATCAGTCCGATATGCGCTTCTCGTGCCGGCACGAAACAGCCCATTTGCGCCATCAGCACAATCAGGGCAGTTTGCCGCAGCAGGGCCGACTTACCCGACATGTTGGGTCCGGTGATGATGACAATCTGCTGCTGGTCGTTGTCGAGGTGTATGTCGTTGTCGATATAAGGTTCGCCGGGCGGCAACTGTGTCTCGATGACCGGATGCCTTCCGGCTTTAATGTCTAACACGGTATCTTCTTCAATATCAGGACGTGAGTAGCGGTTCGATTCGGCCACGTTGGCAAAGCAGGACAGCACATCCAACCGCGCCACCAACCGTGCATTCAACTGAATCATCGGAATGTAGTCCATCAATGCCAACACCAGTTCGTTGTACAACCTCCCTTCGATGTTGAGAATGCGGTCTTCTGCTCCTAAAATCCTGCTTTCCAGCTCTTTCAACTCTTCCGTGATGTACCGTTCCCCATTGGTGAGCGTCTGTTTCCGAATCCACTCGGCGGGCACTTTGTCTTTGTGGGCGTTGGTCACCTCGATATAATATCCGAACACGTTGTTGAAGCCAATCTTGAGGGAGGGAATTCCCGTGTTGGCTGACTCTCTTTGCTGGATTTCTGCCAGCACCCCTTTGCTGTTGCTGGCCAGCTCGTTCAGTTCGTCCAGTTCCGCATCCACGCCACGGTTGAAAACGCGCCCCTTGTTCAAGGCTACGGGTGCATCCTCATTGATCTCTTTTTCAATGCGTTGGCAGATAATCATACAGGCGTTCAACTGTTCCGACAGTTTCTGGAACGCCGGCAGATTCTGTTGTTGACACAGGTTTTGTAGTTTTTGAATAGAACGCAAGGCTCTGGCCAGTTGGAGCATCTCGCGGGGATTGATCTTCCCTGTTGCAATTTTCGACCCGATGCGCTCAAGGTCGCCAATGCTGCGAATGCAGGCCTCTGCCTCACTCTTAAAGTTTTCGTTATCAATAAAATATTGCACCGAAGACAGTCTTTCCTCAATCAAAGATTTCACCTTCAATGGCATCAGAATCCATTTTTTCAGAAGACGGCCGCCCATCGGGGTAAGGGTATGGTCGAGGATTTGCAACAGGGTGACGGCATTCTCATTGGGAGAATGAATGAGTTCGAGGTTGCGAATTGTGAAGCGGTCGAGCCACACGTACAGTTCCTCTTCAATCCTGTTGATTTTATTGATATGCTGAATTTTATGATTTTGAGTTTCGCTTAAATAATGCAAGGCGGCACCGGCGGCGATGATGCCAAGAGTGAGGTTCTCTATGCCAAAACCTTTCAGAGAGTTGGTCTGGAAATGTTGGGTGAGGAAGGGGAGGGCATAGTCGGTAGTGAAGACCCAGTCATCGAAGGTGGTGAGCAGGATCTTTTCGCCAAAATGTTCCCGAAAATCCGCGCATTTCCCTTTCTGAATCACCATTTCCGCGGGTTTGAAATTTTGCAGCAGCTTGTCAATATACTCCATGTCGCCTTCGGCGATGTAGAACTCGCCGGTGGAAGCGTCAATGAAGGCGATGCCAATATTCTTGTCGGTATAATGGATGGCCCCAAGGAAGTTGTTCTCTTTCTGTTCCAATATCTTATCGTTGGTAGCGATGCCGGGAGTCACCAGTTCGGTGATGCCGCGTTTCACAAGCGTCTTGGTGAGTTTGGGGTCTTCTAGCTGGTCGCAAATGGCCACTCGGTAGCCTGCCCGTACCAGCTTAGGCAGGTAGGTGTCGATGGCATGGTGCGGGAAACCGGCAAGATCCATGTCGGCCGCCGCCCCGTTCGATCTTTTCGTCAGCACAATTCCGAGAATTTGGGAGGTCTTGACCGCATCTTCCCCGAAGGTTTCGTAGAAATCGCCCACCCGAAACAGCAAAATCGCATCCGGATACTGGGATTTGAACTGATTGTACTGCTTCATCAAGGGAGTTTCGCTCTGTTTCGCCATATCATCAAAATTTGAGTGCAAAGATACCACTTTTCTTCTAAAATTTCAGTCTTCCATAACGAAAAAAGATGTAATTTTGCGCCCTGATAATGCAGCAAGTATGATCTATATTCTGATATCCATTTTCATCGTAGCCATTTTGGTGAGTCTGAAGCCAAAGCCGAAAAAAACGCCCCAGCCCACCTCTGCCAATGCTCCCGATTTGCCCCTACCAATGACGGCTCGGGCACCTAAGGCTAAACAACCGAAAATGCGGAAAACGGAGACAAATTCTCCGAAAAATGATGAATATTTCACTTACGAGACTTTGGAACCTGAATCTTTCACTCACGCCACTACTACTTCAACATCTTCAGATTCTTCTGCTGAAAATGAGCAACAAAATGCTGAAAATGAGCAACAAAATAACATTAATTTGGAATTAGATGCCGACGAGCTCAAAAAAGGAGTTATCTATTCTATTATTTTAGAAAAACCTGATTTTTAGATATTTATAAAGAAAAAAGAAGAAATTTAAAAATTTAGAAAAAGATGTGGAGGTGTACGCTAATTTTTTTGTAAATTAGCGCGCTAATTTTTTATGGTAAAAATAATGTTTAATATAAATTAGTTTGATATGGTAAAAAAGTTACTCTTGACGCTCTTAGTGGTCATTCTTGGTAGCAGTATTTTGCACGGCCAAGGTACAATCAAGGGAACCGTAAAGGACCAGACAGGTGTAGGTTTGAGCTACATCTACGTGTACCTGAAAAAAGATGGTAACGATGTCAATTATGCGATGACAGATGGCGATGGCAAATACCAATTATTTGGTGTCGCTCCTGGTACGTATGAATTGGTTTTCGATGCCGAATCAAGCCAGTGCGGCAAAAAGAAAACGATCAGCAACTACCAGTACAATGGCCAAACCAAGATTGAGGATGCCGAAATCAATTGCGGTGCCGATGTTATTGATGCCGATGTTACTATCGTCTATAAACGCCCGCTAATCGATGCGGATAATACGAAGACGGCCACGATCCTCGATGCCGACGCTGTACGTAAGCAGCCTGGCCACGATGTCACTGGTGCCATCTCCACCGCCGCAGGTGTGACCGCCATCGATGGTAAAATGCAGTCGGTGCGTGGTAACCGTTCCGATGGTCAGAAAACTATGATCGACGGTGTGGTCGTTCGTGGTACCGGCGGCGTCTCCATGGCCTCCATCGAACAGGTCGAGTTGATCCAGGGTGGTATCCCCGCTGAGTATGGTGATGGTAACTCCTTTACCATTATCACCACCAAGGGTATCTCCAAAGACCTCCACGGTTCTGTGGAGTTGATGGGTTCCCTCGAAGGCTATAACAACTTCCTCGCCTCCGTCTCCCTCACCGGCCCCCTGATGAAACCCAAGAGCAAAACACAGCCCGTCCGCGTTGGTTTCCTCCTCACCGGTGATATCAGCTACGATAAGGATGCATCTCCCGCTCAGGGTGGTACATGGAGAGCTTCTCAAGAAGCTATCGACTACCTTATCCAAAATCCTTATCGCTACAGCGCAACAGAATTCGGCGCCCACTATTCCAACGCTGAATACATGCAGAGCGAGAATTTCAAAAAACAGCGCGTGAGAGATAACGCCGGTCAGCTCAATTACCTCATCCAGGCTAAACTCGACTTCCTCCTTGGCGAACAAAACAACATCAGCATGTCTATCGGTGGTATGTATGAGTTCACCCGCTACAGAAATTGGGGTACCTACTATTCCCTCTTCAACGCTCAGAACAATAGCCAAAGCCAAGTCAACACCTGGCGTGTGAATGCCCGTTGGCAACACCGTATCCCCCTCAAGAACGATTCCATTATTAAAAATATAATGTATAATATTAATGTTAATTATACACATTATAATACATGGCAGCGTGATATGAGACATAAGACCAACCTCTTCGAGTATGGTCATATCGGTTATTATAAGACTACCAGAGCTAAATCTTTCATCGTGGACTCCATCACCATTGATGGCATCACGATCTACGGTGCAAATATCTTGGCCAACATTTATGACTCTATCGTAGAATATAGCGCTACCCCGTGGGGAAGCAATGACCAATCGCTCATCTCCAACCCCGACCTCGTTCCTTATGTAACCACCTTTACCAACACATACTCCCCCCAGACCATTTACGACTATTACGGAGTGGTTCCCTACAACAAGACCTTATATCAGCAGTTCGGTGCCCTGTTGAATGGTGATGGCCCGGACGGAGTATACGGTATGTATGGTGCCCCCGGTTCTGTAACCAGTGGTTATAACAAATCAGAAGAGTCGCAGATTGGTGCTAACGCCAGCCTCTCTCTGACCATCAAAGACCACGACATCAAGTTGGGTTACATCTTTGAAAAACGTGCCGCCCGCTACTTTGGCGTGGCTCCTTACGGCCTCTGGACTTTGATGAGAAGTAGTGCTAACTTCCACATCAGCCAGTTGGATACCGACCATCCTTATATGATTAGCGAAGATACAGTGATGTATGACCTCCTGTTCGATGGCGACAAACAAACCACTTTCGATAGAAACCTTCGTAAGTCCCTTGGCCTCGACCCCAATGGTACCGATTGGATTGATATCGACAACATGTCCCCCGACCAGTTCTCTCTGAGCATGTTCTCACCTGAAGAGTTGTTTAACGGTGGTTCCGCATACGTTTCTTACTATGGTTATGACTACACCGGAACAAAGAAATATACGAAGAAAACCGACATCAACGACTTCTTCACCAAGAGAGATGAAAATGGTGACAAACTCTACAACGTTGGTGCCTACGAGCCGGTATATATGGCTATGTACATCCAGGATAAATTCTCCATCAATACGATGATGTTCAACATCGGTGTTCGTGTTGACCGCTTCGACGCTAACCAGTATGTGTTGAAAGACCCCTACCTCTTCCGTGAAGCTTATCAGGTGGGCGAACTCCGCGGCCAATTCCTCGATGGCAATGGCCACGACATGATTGCCTCTAACGCAGAAGATGATTGGGTAGTGTATGTCAACCAGATGGACAAAACCCTTGATCCCGACAACACCAGCATCGTCGGTTACCGTAAAGGTCACAACTGGTATGATGCCAACGGTGCTGTGGTGACCGACCCCTCCAGCGTGCTGGGTGCTACCGGTGGTCCTATCTTGAAAAACGCTCTTGATGAGACCGCAGTTTCAAAAGTGGAAGGCGGTGCATTTGAGAAATACAATCCCGCTTGGTCTGTCATGCCGCGTCTCTCCTTCTCCTTCAACGTGTCAAGCAAGTCCCTCTTCTATGCACACTACAATATTATTACGGTTCGTCCGACCGACCTCCGTCTCGACCCGATCAGCTACCTCTGGATTGAGAAACTCGGTCCCAACCAGAACAACGTCATCAACAACCCGCGTCTGAAACCCTCCAAGAGCATTGACTACGAAATCGGTTTCCGCCAGTTGATTGGTGAAAACTCCGCTATCAGCCTCTCGGCTTACTATTCTGAAAAACGTGACCAGGTACAGTGCTACCGTTACACGGGCGCTTATCCCTCCACTTATTATTCATACGATAACATCGACTTTGGTACGGTTCAGGGCTTCACCGTTGGCTACGACCTCCGCAGCACCAAGAACGTAACCCTCCGCGCCAGCTATACCCTCCAGTTCGCTAAAGGTACTGGTTCCAGCGAGACCTCCAGCTTGGCCATCATCCAGTCTGGTCAGCCGAACTTGAGAACCCTCACCAACCTGAGCTTCGACCAGCGTCATAAATTGAGCGCTAACCTCGACTACCGCTTCGGTTACGGTACAGAGTACAATGGTCCTAAGACCATTAAGCAAACCAAAGACGGTACTGCCAAAGAGATTAACTGGTTAGAGAACTTCGGTGTGAATATCAACTTCTCCGCCGGTTCAGGTCTCCCGTATAGCCGTTCCAGCAAACCTTACTCTACTATTGTTAGCGCAGGTAAGAGCCAGCTCACGGGTACCATCAACGGTTCCAATATGCCGTGGATCTTCCAGTGCGATATCCGTATCGACAAGACCTTCGTGCTCGCCCTCAAAAAGGATGAAGAAAGTGGCAAGCCCACCAAGAGAGCTTTCCTCAATATCTATCTTGATGTGATGAACCTCTTCAACTTCAAGAATGTAATTTACGTTTATGAATATACCGGTAACGCCAATGATGATGGTTATCTCACCGCTACTGAGTATCAACAGCAGATTAACTCACAAGTGGATGTCTCTTCCTATACCAACTACTATAGAATGAGAGTTGCTGATCCTTACAACTACACCATGCCTACCCGTGTTCGTTTAGGTGTTAACTTCTCCTTTTAATTAATCGTAGCAAAAAAATATCATGAATATGAAAAATATAAGTAAGATCTTATTTTTGGCAATCTTGCTGCTTGCCACTGGTTCGCTGTCTGCTGAAAAATATAAAGGTACAACAGTTGTTCCAAGAAGTTTTCAACCGCGTGCAGCATCTACCTGTTTGCCTGCAACGAACTCCAATGAGTTGATCGTCAACAATGTGAGAGCTTATCTGGAAACCAACGGTACGATGTGGTTCAACGAAATCGCACAGTATGAGGTGCCTTATGGTTCTGGTAAGACTTCCATGTTTGCAGCCGCACTTTGGATTGGTGGTAAGGACATCAACGACAACTTGAAATTGGCCGCCGTCCGTTTCCGTCAGAAAGGTGATGACTTCTGGACAGGCCCTCTGACCCTGAACGGTGCCTCCGTTACACAGGAGACCTGCGCTGCTTGGGATAAACATTTCAAAATCACCCGTGCTGAGGTGGAAAACCATATCGCAAATTGGATGAACGCCGACTATGTGATGCCGAACAGCATCCGTAACTGGCCCGCTCATCCTATGGATCTTTCCGCAGGACAGTCCTACTACCTCGCCCCCTTCTTCGATTATGATGGCGACGGTGACTACAATCCGGAAAATGGTGACTACCCGTACTACGACTTGGACAATGAACTTTGTCCTTGGACCGCTAAAAACCGTGCCCTTGCTGCAGCTGACCAACTTCCCAAAACTCCTGAAGAGAGAATGGGTATCTCTAAAGGTATGGTCTATGCCGACCACGTTTTGAAAGGTGACGCCACCCTTTACTGGATTTTCAATGATAAGGGAGGTCCTCACACTGAGTCACAAGGTGAACCTATCGGTTTGGAAATCCGTGCCCAGGCATTCGGTTTCTCCACCAATGACGAGTTGAACAACATGACCTTCTACTCATACGAGATTATTAACCGTTCTACCTTCGACTTGACGCAGACCTACTTCTCACAGTGGGTTGACCCCGACTTGGGTTATGCAGATGACGACTATGTAGGTTGCGATGTTGCCCGTGGTTTGGGTTACTGCTACAATGGTCGTAATATCGATGGTCAGGGTCTTGTTCAGCACTATGGTTCACAGCCGCCGGCGGTTGGTGTGGACTTCTTCCAAGGTCCTTACCTCGATCCCGATGGTTATGATAACCCCTCCTTCAACGGTCGTGCTGAATTCGGTCCCACGATGAATGGTAGTTGCGATATCGTAACCCAAGATGGTCAGCTCGGAACCTTCTCATGGGATCCTAATCCGGATGATGAAGAGGCACATGAGATGATCGAGGATTCTCTCGTCATGATTCGTTCTGAAGCAATCAACGGCGTTAACTTTGGTGATGGTATCAAAGATAACGAGCGTTTTGGTATGAGAAGATTTGTTTACCACAACAACGACAATTCTGTGGTAGGTGACCCTGACTTAGCTTACGGTTACTACAATATGTTGCGTGGTATTTGGGCAGATAACTTGAAGATGAAGTACGGTGGAAATGCTCACCCGCTGAATGGTGCTACTGGTCCCGAATGTGACTTCATGTTCCCGGGTCTCTCCGATCCTTGTAATTGGGGTACTATGGGTGTTGTCCCAGATGCTTCTACCTACAACAATTCTGCTGATGGTTGGACTGAAGCTGCCGTAGGAAACGCTCCCGCTGACCGCCGTTTCATGCAATCGGCTGGTCCCTTCACCCTCCGTGCTGGTGCTGTCAACTACATCACTGTGGGTATTCCGTGGGCCCGTGCTACCAGCGGTGGTGCTCAGGCTTCTGTTGATGCTCTGAAAGTCGCTGACGACAAGTGTCAGTCCCTCTTCGAGAACTGCTTTAAAGTTTTGGATGGTCCTGACGCTCCTACGGTCTATATTGAAGAATTGGAAAACGAACTTATCCTTTATCTCACCAATCTCGAAACCAGCAACAACTTTGCTGAGGGTTACGAAGAAGAAGATCCTACCATTCCGGTGGATCGCGTTGATGAAGTCATCACGGTAACCTACGATACCCTCTGGTGCACTATCTCTGGCATTGACACTTTTGTCCTTATGCCCACTGATGTCTCAACTTTTGACACCATTGAGTATGATAATAAATATCATTTTGAGGGTTATATGATTTATCAGTGCGCCAGCGCAGACGTTAGCGTTACGGATATTGGGGACTTGAATAAGGTTCGTCTGATTGCGCAATGCGACCTTCAGAATGGTATTTCACAGTTGGTGAATTGGATTCATGATGACGCTATCGGTACTTCCGCACCCCATGAAATGGTGAGAGGCGAAGATTTGGGTATTCGCCACTCATACGTCATCACAGAGGATAAATTTGCAACTGTTTCTACACAGCTGGTTAATCACAAGAAATATTACTTCCTTGTTTTAGCTTACGCACAGAACAACTATTGGCCCTTCTCCATTGAAGAAAATTCAGATAATGGCTTGGTGGGTCAAAAGACTACTTTCTTGGCAGGCCGTCGTAACATCGGAGACCAGGAGAATAATGGTAGTCCGTACGTGGGTATCCCACATGACCCGACTCCGGAAAATGCTGGTACCGTTGCCAATTCCGTCTATGGAACTCAGCCGATGATTACCCGTATCGAAGGTCAGGGTAACGGTGGTTTCTATCTGGATATGACAGACGAATGCCGCGATGAAATTCTGAAAAACGGCCATATCGACCAGATTACTTACAAAAATGACCATGGTCCAATTAATGTTAAAGTAGTCAACCCGCTTAAGATTCAACCCTTCGATTACGTAGTGCGTTTCGTTCCCGCTGATACGGCAGAGGTTGATGTTACCCCGGAAGATACATGGGTGCTTGAAGTCGTGGATGAAAATGGCAATGTGAAATTGGATTCACTGGGATTCCCCATGCAGTATGAAGCTGAAACCTCAATTTCAGTTAATAATGAGCAACTCTTCTTAGATTTGGGTCTCTCTTTGACCATTTTGAATTATAACTTCGCAATCCATCAGGACAATCTGGCTGACTATGTGGCCCGCTCTGGCGGTTATACGTATAGAAACGTATCCAGCTATTCACAAGTAGATTTTCTTGGTTCGGAAATCATCTATGCTGATGAAAGTAAGCCTTGGTTAGGTGGTGTTGCCGATAATGAGGGCGACCTTCCGGACAACTGGATTCGTAGTGGTATTCAGGAAGCTGGTCCTTGGGATGATCAAGGTGGCCAGAATGGTGTAGAAGATGAATATTCAAAATGGAAAACGGAAGACTTTTTCATGCTAATGCCTGGAGGTACTATTTCTACGAGTACTTGGACGTCTCGTGGATGGAAAGACCCCGATCAACAGTTTGAAAGTGTTATTAATGGAACATGGGCACCCTACGTGTTGAGTTCACCTTACTATGGTGGCCCCATGGCTAAATTCATCACTCCGGATAACAACCGTGCTGAAGATGCCGAAGCACCCTCCCCGATGTATTGGGGAGTAGCAGAAATGGTTACCCAGAACTGGTCTCCTGGTTTCAACCAGACCATGACCAATCTCTATTCCGTGGATATTGTTCTTACACCTGATAAGGAAAAGTGGACCAGATGTGTCGTTCTTGAGTCCTGTGATGACCGTACCAAATCTGAAGGCGGTGCCATCTGCCATGAACCTCGTAAACACGCTTCCGTTGACAAAAACGGTAATCCTGATGGTACGGGCGAAGGTATGGGCTGGTTCCCGGGTTATGCTATCAATGTGGAGACAGGTGAACGTCTGAACATTATGTTCTCCGAAAACTCCTCCGATCCCGAAAACAACGGTAACGATATGCTTTTCAACCCCACCAATGTCTTTGCAGTTGATGGTGATGGAAACGCTGTCGAACGTGCCGTTTATGACTATTGGTTCTCTAACCGTCCGGATTTGTATAATGATCTTTACTTCAATCCTTGCTGGGGTGGTAAGCATTATGTCTATATCGTTGGTAGCACAGGAAATACCAATTCCGCCTACTATCGTTCCAATACCGTCAAACGTAACTTTGATAATTCATTTGACTGTGGACCGTACGATGAGGGACAGTGGCTGATGAATAAGTTCAGTACTTTCACCGGTGTTTCTGATGTAGCTAGTCAGCAGCGTATGAACAGGAAGATGCAATTGTTCAATAATGTGATGTGGACCAGTATTCCTATGCCGGCTGCTATGCACGAAGATGAATGGCTTTCTAATGAAGCTACGATTAAAATTCGTGTTAGCCGTCCTTACATGCGTTACTCTTCGGGTATGAATCGTGGCCCCGAGAATGTTCAGAATGACAATTTCCCGATGTATTCCTTTACCACGAAGAACATCGCAGTTCAGCATAATGTTGCCGATATGCACAAGAGCATTCTTGACAAGATTAACATTGTGCCCAATCCCTACTACGGATACTCCACTTATGAAGGTTCCGCACTGGAGAACTACGTTAAGATTGTCAACCTGCCCACATACGAGGATGGTGTTGACGGAGCTGTTACCATCTCCATCTTTACCGTTAGCGGTGTACTCGTTAGAAAACTCACCAAGGGTGGTACTGATACTTACGTAGATTGGGATTTGAAGAACTCTGCTGCTATACCGATCGCCAGCGGTATTTACATCATCCATGTGAAAGCTCCTGGCATTGGTGAGAGAACCCTGAAGTTCTTCGCTGCTATGCGTCCTACCGACTTGAATGCATTCTAACAGATTGATTAACTGCAAAAAATATTAGAGACTATGAATAAGTTCCAAAAAACATTAATGATTTGCACGCTGATTGGCCTCTTTTGTGCTATGTCGGTCAATCTGTATGCTGGTAATAGAGACCGTTCCGGTCAGGCAGGTGCCCAGCACCTTCTGATTGACCCGTGGGCCCGTTCCACTGGTTGGGGAACCGCCGGTGTTGCCGAAATTCGCGGATTGGAAGCACTCTATTCCAATGTCGGTGGTTTGGCATTCGTCAACAAAACCGAGCTGGCCTTCTCTCATACCCGTTACCTCGTTGGTTCAGGTGCTGGTATCGGCATCAGCTCTTTTGCCATCGCTCAGCACTTGCGTTCCACCGATAAGGAAACAGGCCGTGTGCGCGACTTCGGTGTCTTGGGTCTGTCCTTCTTCACCATGGGCTTCGGTGCTATTGAGGTGACCTCTGAAGAGTTGCCTGAAGGTAATCAAGGTACTTTCTCTCCGAAATTGAATTACCTCTGCTTGCATTATTCAAAGAGCTTCAATGAGTATATCCACGGTGGTGTTTCTTTGAAAGTAGTTACCGAAACTGGTGCTGACGATGCTAAGGCTACTGGCTTTGCTATCGATGCAGGTGTACAATACCTTACAGGTGCGTACAAGAACTTCAAACTCGGTATCACTTTGAAGAACATCGGACTTCCGATGCATTACAAAGGTGATGGTCTGGGTGTGAGAGCAGTGGCTAACGACCTCACTTGGGAACAAACCCTTGAAAGCCGTTCCGCTTCCTACGAGCTCCCCACCATGTTGGTCTTGGGTCTCTCTTACGACTTCCTCATTTGGGGTAAAGAGTATGAAGGATGGTCCAAAGAAGACAAAATGGATGAAGGCCTGACTCGTGACGATGCCGCTCACAGAATTACCCTCGCTGGTTCATTCACCGCTAACTCTTTCTCAAAGGATATCATCACTATCGGTGCTGAATATGCACTTGGTCAGATCTTTATGCTTCGCGCTGGCTATAGCGTTGAGGCTGGTAAAGGTATGTTCAAAGCCGATGAGATGACCACTTGGTACACCGGTCCTTCACTGGGTGCCACTTTCGGTATTCCGTTGATGAGCAAGAAGAAAATGCAAGAGAAGGGTACAAAGAATCCTCCGAGACTCTATCTTGACTACTCTTATCGTTTCACGAACCGTTGGGGTGGCAACCACTGTGTTGGCTTGAAACTCGCCCTCTAACATTCGTTAAACCTTATTATGCTTTACTAAAGAGGCCTCCCGCAGGCCTCTTTAGTGTTGTTTTATCATACAGACAATTAAATTTTTTATCATGAGTGAAATTAAATACTATTCTGCCGAAAGCCTCGCCGCACTCAAAGCTGAACTGGCACATCTTGAATCTGTTGAACGGCCCCGTATCTCCGCGATGATCGCTGAGGCCCGCGACAAAGGAGACCTCTCCGAAAATGCTGAGTATGACTCTGCAAAAGAGGCTCAGGGTCTTCTCGAAATGAAAATTGCTAACCTGCAGACTACTATTGCGAATGCCCGTATTCTCGATGAGTCGAAACTGGATACCTCTAAGGTGCTTCTTTACTCCATAGTGACGGCTAAAGACCTGAAACGAAACAAAGAGTTGGTTTACACCATTGTGCCCGAATCTGAGGCCGATTTCAAGGCGGGTAAGATTTCTGTCACTTCACCCATCGCAAAGGGCTTTTTGGGCAAAAAAGTGGGCGAAATCGCCGAGGTTCAGGCCCCTGTTGGCATTCTTAAATTCGAAATCCTTAATATTACCCGATAATGGATACCATTTTTACCAAAATTATCAAAGGAGAGATCCCTTGCTATAAAATCGCAGAAAACGACCAGTTTTTTGCTTTCCTTGACATTAACCCGCTGGCAAAAGGTCATACCCTGGTGGTTCCTAAACTCCAAAATGACTATATCTTCGACCTTGAAGATAAGATGCTTGCCGATATGATGGTTTTTGCCAAGAAGGTGGCCAAAGCTATTGAAGCGAATGTGCCTTGCATGCGAATTGGTGTGGCCGTCATCGGTATTGAAGTGCCCCACACCCATATTCACCTCGTCCCCATCAACAAGGTCGGCGACCTCAACTTTGCCAATCCGAAATGCCAGCTTTCTTCCGAGGAGATGGCAGAAATTGCAGAGAAAATTTCAAAATCTGTTCAGTATTAATATGTTAAAGAAGATTTCTGAAAACCAGATTACGGGTGTCAAACTCGTCAAGCCCGATGTCACCAAGAAGTATTATCATATTGCTTCTGACACCGATATTTTCGCCACCATAGACCTCATCCATGGTCAAGGCTCTTTGGCGCGACTCGAGACGCCGGAAGGTTCTTATACGATTAAGCGTCAGGGCATTTTCATTCCTTATATCAGCATAAGAAAGGAAAATGATGAAACCGATATCGCTGAACTCTTTCTCGATATCTATGGCAAATCCAGCATCCAACTTGATGGATCCGCCCTCTCTTTCAAACCGCTGGCCCTCTGGAAAAACCATTGGGGATGGGTGAATGAGAAAAACCGCCCGGTAATGAAATTTATGCTGACCATTTCAGGACAAGAACGTGGAGATATTGAATTCTCTAAAGACTTCTTCTATTTCCAAAATCTTGAGCTTTTGGCAGCCCTCGGCGGTTATCTTCTGCTTCAGTTAGAAGATGAATTAACCCGTTTATCTGAAAACAAATAATCGACCAACATATCCATAAATCTTTGAATATGAAAACAGTAGAACAATTAAAAGAAATTGCGGCCCAAGTCCGTCGCGATATCATCAGAATGGTTTACAATGCTAAATCTGGTCATCCAGGAGGCTCTCTGGGCTGCACAGATTTAGTGACAGCTTTGTATTTTGAGATTATGGATATCGACCCCGCCAAATTCACTCGTGAGGGTGGGGGAGAAGACATGTTCTTCCTCTCTAATGGCCATATTTCTCCGATGCTGTACAGCATCATGGCCCGCCGTGGATACTTCCCAGTCAGCGAGTTAGCTACTTTCAGAAAGTTGGGAACCCGCCTGCAAGGTCACCCCACGCCGGTTGAAAAACTACCCGGCCTCCGTATCGCCTCCGGCTCACTCGGACAGGGTGTCTCCGTGGCCATCGGTGCCGCCATCGCTAAAAAACAGAACCAAGACCCCCATACCGTTTTCGTGCTTACCGGCGACGGCGAACTCGAAGAAGGTCAGATCTGGGAAGCCTTTATGTTTGCTGGCGGCAAAAAAGTGGATAACCTGATTGCCATCATCGACCACAATAAAAAACAGATTGACGGCTCTACCGATGATGTGATGCCCCTCGGCTCGCTCAAAGCCAAAATGGAAGCCTTCAACTGGATTGTTTTGGAGATGGATGGTAATGATATGCAGCAAGTTGTGGACACTCTCCATGAGGCCAAAACCCAATTAGGACAAGGCAAACCTGTGGTTATTGTCATGAAGAGTGAAATGGGAATGGGCGTGGATTTCATGATGGGTACCCATAAATGGCACGGAACGCCCCCCAACCAGGAACAGGCCGAGGCAGCCCTGCAACAGCTGCCCACCACCTCGCTTGGCGATTTCTAACTGTTAAGCCGTGAAACCTCGACCTAAAGTACAGAGACATTTCTTCGATATTTCTGTCACCAAAATCATCTACCGATATTTGGTAAAGAAGTTTGTGTCTCCCTTTTTTCTTACCTTCTTCCTCGCCCTGCTGATCATTGATATGCAGTTCCTCTGGAAGTATGTGGACGACCTGGTAGGAAAAGGGTTGGAATGGTATCTGATATTGGAATTATTATTCTATGTATCAGCTACTTTCGTAAGTTTGGCAATGGCCTTGGCAGTCCTTCTATCTTCTTTAATGACTTTTGGAAATTTGGGAGAGAAATACGAAATCGTGGCGATGAAATCGGCAGGCATTTCTATCACCAGCCTGATGAAGCCCCTGGCGCTGATTTCCCTACTGTTGGCCCTTTTCTCCTTCTGGTTTTCCGACAATGTGGTGCCCGCGGCTTACGTCAAATGGCGCACCATGATGTACGAAATTGCTGAGCAAAAACCCACCCTCAGCATGGATGAGGGCGTCTTCTATGACGGCATCGACGGGTATATCATCCGTATCGGCAAAAAGCACCGCGACAACGAGAATATTGAGGATGTGCTCATCTACGACCACTCCAAGTTTATGGGAAATATTACGGGAACCTACGCCAAACGTGGCACGATGACCATCACTCCCGACAAAAAGTTCTTTGTTTTCACGCTTTACGACGGATATTTATGGGATGAGAGCCGGAATCAAAACAGCCGCGATGCCTCCTATCCCTACTTTTTCGCTCGCTTCAAGAAACAATATTTGAAAATGGACATCTCCTCTTTTGAAATGCAGGATGTGAGTGATGAGTTCTTTAAGGAGTCAAGCAAAGCCTCTAAAATTGAGAAGATTAACGAGGATATTATGGTTAAAAAATCGGAGATTAACGATATCTCCTCAGATGTGTTCCGAAAATATGAAGCGGCATTTTATAAAGACCTGAAAATAAGGGGTGAAGAGTGGAAGAAAAGACCTGCTGATCAACAGCATTTTACAATGGAAAAGTTAGCGCCTTCCTATCGCGAACAGGTCTATTACCGTGCGCTTGCCAAAGCCAACAATCTGATGGGAAGCCTATCCCAATCACATCTTATTACTGAACTGAAAGAAAGGGAGTTAAGAGAATATCAGATTGAGTTCCATCAAAGATTGGCACTCCCGCTGGCCTGCTTCCTCTTCTTCTTTATCGGTGCTCCATTAGGTACAATCATCCGCAAAGGCGGTATAGGTATTCCTCTGGTAATCACCGTGATATTCTTCGCCTTCTATTTTGTAATCTCTATTTTTGGAGAAAAAATGGCAAAGAATGGCGACACGCCCGTTTGGGTTGGAATGTGGCTCTCTACTTTTATCACCATCCCCATCTGCATCTTCTTGACCTATAAAGCTGCAGTGGATTCTGCGATGATGTCACCCGATGCATACGCTAATTTCTTTAGAAAAATAAAAGATCTCATTCATAAAAAATCCCGCAAAAAACAGTCATAATGAAGATTTTACAAATTTGTCATAAACCTCCCTATCCTCCCTCTGACGGGGGTACGATTGCCATGAACAATGTCACCCAAGGTCTGCTTCAAGCCGGCCACAAAGTGAAGGTTCTCGCCATCGAAACCCCGAAACATAGAGTGAACCGAGCCGCAATGCCAGGCTCCTACTTGGCCGCCACCGACTTCGAGGCCGTTTATGTAGATACTTCCATCTCGTATGCGGCTGCTTTCAAGACGATCTTTACCCGTCAGGCCTATCAGGTAAGTCGTTTTTACTCAAAAACTTTTGCCAAAAAAATTGCAGAGGTTCTGAAAAAAGACCAGTTCGATATCATCCATCTCGAATCGCTCTTTACCACACCCTATATTCCTGTTATTCGTCAGTATTCTAAAGCGAAAATTGTGCTCAGAACGCATAATATTGAGCATCAGATTTGGAAAAGAGTGGCGAAAAATGAGAAAAACTGGTTCAGAAAATGGGCTATCCGCTATATGTCTAATCAGCTGGAACGCTATGAATGCGGCTTGTCTGGTCAGATTGACGCCTTTGCCGCCATTTCGGAACCCGACTACCACTTTTTTGCCACCCAGTATGGGAATCTTCCTGGCACCATTCTTCCGTTAGGTATCAACATCGATGATTATCCTGATGATGAGGAATATATGCCCTCCGATGTTCCCGAATTGTTCCACGTGGGCAGCATGAATTGGCGTCCCAATGTGGAAGGTATTGAATTCTTTTTAGATGAAGTGTGGCCCCTGGTACTGGAGCGTTTCCCAAAAATTACTTTCACGATAGCTGGCCGCTGCATACCGACCGCCATTTCTCAACGTACAGATCCCAACCTTATCATTGCTGGAGAAGTGCCCTCCGCTAATGAGTTTATCCTCTCTAAAGATATCATGATTGTGCCTATTTTGTCAGGTAGTGGCGTGCGGGTGAAGATTATTGAAGGGATGGCCTTGGGAAAAACGATTATCACCACTACGATAGGGGCTGAAGGACTCGCCGTGGAAAATGGCAAAAATATCCTGATAGCCGACACCCCAGAAGAATTTGTGGAGGCGATCGCGAAATGTGTACACACGCCGGATATCTGTGCCATTTTGGGTGAAAATGCCCGTAACTTTGTAGCTCTCAACCATAACAATGAGGTCATTACCCAAAACCTCACCGATTTTTATGAGGCTTTAATTCAGAATGAGAACAAGTAAATACCGCTACTTATCACAAATCAACTCCCCCGCAGACCTCCGCAAGCTACAAGTGTCGGAATTACCCAAGTTGTGCGAGGAGCTGAGAGACTATATTATCACCGAAACGGCTGAAAATCCTGGACATCTGGGCTCTTCGTTGGGAGCTGTGGAACTGGCGGTGGCCATCCACTATGTGTTCGATACTCCTCATGACAAGCTGGTTTGGGACGTGGGGCATCAGGCCTACGCCCATAAGATTCTGACAGGAAGAAAAGAACAGTTTCATACCAATCGTAAGTATCACGGCATCAGTGGTTTTCCGAAGATGTCGGAAAGCGAATATGATGCCTTTGGTACAGGACATTCCTCCACCTCTATCTCCGCCATTTTAGGAATGGCAGTGGCTGGGAAAATGGCCGGCGATGATGAAAGTAACTATATCGCAGTCATCGGCGATGGCTCTATGGGTGGCGGCATGGCCTTCGAAGCGTTGAATCATGCTGCCGAGACCAAAGCCAATGTGCTCATTATTCTCAATGATAATAAGATAGCCATTGACAAAAATGTCGGTGCGATGAGTCGCAACTTGCTGAATATTACCTCATCACCAGGCTATAACCGCGCCAAGAACCGTCTTTGGAACTTCCTCTCCGTAAGCAAGCCTATTCGTAACCGTATCTTGCGGTTTTTCAGTAAGATGGGGAATGCCATCAAGGGTGCTATCTTGTTAGGAAGTAATCTCTTTCAGGCATTGGGTTTCCGCTATTTCGGTCCGGTGGATGGTCATAACGTGGAACATCTGGTCAAGGTATTGCAAGGATTGAAGCCCATCAAAGGTGCCCGCCTGTTGCACGCGATTACGGTGAAGGGTAAGGGACTCACCGCCGCCGAACAAAACCAGACCACCTATCATGCGCCCGGCAAGTTCGACCCCGATACAGGTGAACGCATCTCCACTTCGGAAGCTGGACAACCCCCTAAATATCAAGATGTTTTTGGAGAAACCATCCTCGAATTGGCGAAGCAAGACGAACGCGTGGTGGGCATTACGCCGGCCATGGCTACGGGCTGCTCTTTGACGATCCTTGGTAAAGTATTTCCCGACAGGGCGATAGATGTGGGCATTGCGGAACAACATGCCGTCACCTTCGCCGCAGGCCTTGCCGCACAAGGCATGGTGCCCTTCTGCAACATCTACTCCTCCTTCCTGCAACGCGCCTACGACCAGATTATCCATGACGTGGCCCTTCAAAAACTGCCGGTCATCTTCTGTGTGGATCGTGCGGGCCTGGTAGGAGAGGATGGCGCCACCCACCACGGCGTTTTCGACATGGCTTTCCTGCGCTCCGTTCCCAATATGATTATCGCTGCCGCTATGGACGAAAACGACCTGCGTAACCTGATGTACACTGCCTATCGTCATCGCGAACTGCCTTTCGCTATCCGCTATCCGCGGGGGAGGGGAGTGGGCGCCGACTGGCATCAGCCTATGCAGGAACTGGAAATTGGAAAAGGCCGTGTGCTGCAGCAAGGGAAGGATATTGCCGTGATTTCCATTGGGAAGATGGGACAGCACGTGCAACAGGCACTCGCCCCCATGCGCGCCGCCGGACTCAATCCCACCCATGTCGATATGCGCTTCCTCGCTCCGCTGGACCTCCAACTGTTGGAAGAGGTGGCCGCCACCCACAAGGTGCTGTTCACCGTGGAAGATGGCGTGTCGCACGGCGGACTGTTCTCCGCTGTCGCAGAGGTGATTGCCCAACGCCCAACGCCCATCCCCGTCATCCCCATCGCTATCAACGACCGTTTTGTGGAACATGGCGACATCAACTCCCTCTACGATGAGTGCGGCCTAACCCCTGAGAAAATAGCAGAAAAAATCATACAGTACAACATCTTGTAAAACCTACCGTTTTATTCGGAAAATTTCATGTAACTTTGCCCCCTAAATTAATCATCGGAAAAATGAAACACAACTGGCTCGTTAGCATCTTGATAATGATGGTTTTCAGCGTTCTGCTTCTGTCCTCCTGCAAGCATGAACCGGTGCAGCCATTGAGCCAGCCTAAAGCCAATGCGGAGTGTCCAATCAGCACCATTCCGACCGACTTTTCCGATCTGGATTCAGAGACCAAAACCTATCCATTGCCGGAAGGTTTCTTCCAAGAGTTCATCAAATATGCTTTCCAGTATGAAGGCACCCATGTTACGATCCCAGCTCAACTGCCGGAGGAGTGGAATTTGTTGTACCGAGAGCCCCTGCCGGCCAGTCAGGAACTGTGGCTGGTGCAGTCGGCCGACCACGATTGGACCTACCTGCTTGTGACTGCCGGACAGCACGTTCGTGATGCCGTTCCAGTAGCCCTTGACCTCGCCTCCACCGGCGCGCTCATCGAGTCGGAAGTGTGGTCCTGGCACCGCGATGAGGACGGCGCCTTCATCGTGTCGAAACGCTACGAGAAACGCCCCGATGTTCGCGACACTACCCAGCACCAGCGCCGCATCGAAGCCCTCGACCGGTACGTCGTGAGTGAGGCAGGACAGTTCAAATGCACCCCCCAGAGTTTGGCAGAAGGTACCCCCTACCAGGTTGTCATCCTTTACAACTTGGCTCCTGAAAGACCTGACACATGGTACGATGTGATGAGTTCTATCGCCCCCTATTGCGAAGAGAACAATCTCTATTTTGTGACTGTTGCCGCCGCTACCGAAGACCTGCACCACGTCATCATTGAAGATTACCAACTTAACTATATTGCTACGGTTGACATCGCAGAATTGGTGGCCAACACCGACCATGGAATCGTTTTGATGCAGAATGGCGCAGAACCCCGCGTGGAAAACTATTCCGACAACGAACGCTATCTGCAAATGAAAATCAGAAACTATTTTAATGCTATCAACAATATAAATTTGTAAATTATGAAAGAAGAGCAGAACATGAACATGAATCAAGTGGCGGCTTTCCTCAAGAAAAAGCCCGAAGATTTTACCAAGGCCGATATGATTCGTTTTGTTGAAGAAAATGAGATCCAGATGATTAACTTCCGCTATGTGGCGGGAGATGGACGTATCAAGACCTTGAACTTTGTGCTCAACGACCACGATTATCTCGAACAGATTCTCTCTTGCGGCGAGCGTGTCGATGGCTCCAACATCTTCCCTGATTTCATCCATGCCGACTCCAGCGACATGTATGTCATCCCTCGCTTCCGTACCGCTTTCGTCGATCCTTTCGCTACCATCCCCACCCTCTCCTTCCTCTGCTCTTACTTCAATAAGGACGGACTTCCGATGGAAAATTCTCCCGAATATATTCTCCGCAAGGCCGTCAAATCCTTCAAACAGGTTACAGGCTACGACTTCCAAGCCATGGGCGAATTGGAGTATTATGTGATTGGCGACAAAGACGAGCTGTATCTCACCCCCGACCAGAAAGGATATCACGAATCTGCCCCCTTCGCCAAGTTTGAGGAGTTCCGCACCCAGTGCATGCTCTATATCTCGCAGGTGGGCGGTTTGATCAAGTACGGCCACTCCGAGGTGGGTAACTTCACCCTCGACGATAAGATTTATGAGCAGAATGAGATTGAATTTCTGGTGACCGATGTGCAGGATGCGGCCGACCAGCTCATCCTCGCCAAGTGGATCATCCGTAACCTCGCCTACCAGTATGGTCTTGATGTGACCTTCGCTCCCAAGATTACCAGCGGTAAGGCAGGCAGCGGTCTCCATATCCATACCCGTATTGTCAAAAACGGCAAAAACCAAATGGTGACCAAGGGCAAGCTGAACTCCATCGCCAAGAATGCCATCGCCGGCTATATGACCTGCGCCTCCTCGCTCACCGCTTTTGGAAATACCAATCCGACCTCATACTTCCGTCTCGTTCCCCATCAGGAAGCTCCCACCTCCATCTGCTGGGGCGACCGCAACCGCTCGGTGCTCGTGCGTGTGCCGCTCGGCTGGACCAGCGCCAAAGATATGGTCGCCATGGCCAACCCCAAAGAGAAACCCAATAACGTGGACCATTCCCAGAAACAGACGGTCGAGTTCAGATGCTCCGACGGCTCCGCCGACATCTACCTCTTGCTCGCAGGAATCGTAGTGGCCGCCCGCCATGGTTTCGAAATGGAGAAGCCCCTCGAACTGGCCGAGAAGACGTATGTGGACGTTAACATCCATCGCCCCGAACACCGCGCCCGCCTCGAAAGCCTCGACCAGCTTCCGGCCTCCTGCGCCGAATCGGCCGACCAGCTTTCTGCCCATCGTACCATCTTCGAGAAGTATGGTGTTTTCAATGCCGATATGATCGACGACATTATCAAACAACTCAAATCATTCAAGGATGCCGACATCCGCAAGCGTCTGGAGAAAAATCCTGAATTGATGATGGAGATCGTGAAAGAACATTTCTATTGCGGTTAACGAGCTTAATATCAATACCATGTCAACACCTCTCATCATTGTCATTGCGGTAGTACCTTCGCTCATTCTCGCGGTGGCGGCCTACCTGATTGTTCGCCAATTCATTGAAAATGAACAGCGGAAACGCCTTCTTGACCTGAAGTATGAGGCCAAGAACCATGTGCTCCCCATGCGCCTTCAGGCATACGAGCGTATGGCCATGTTCCTCGAGCGCATCGAGCCCAACCAGCTCATTTTCAGAGTGAATAACCCGGAACTGACGGCCTATCAGATGCAGACCATCCTGTTGGCTACCATCCGTAGCGAGTACGAACACAACCTTTCCCAGCAGATCTATATCTCTGCGGAGGTGTGGGATTCCATCAAGAATGCCAAGGAACGCGTGGTCAACATCATCAACCTCGCCGCAGGCAAGTTGCCCGATGGGGCGATGGCTACCGACCTTCATACCCAAATCTTTGAGGCCGTGGCCGAAAGCTCCCCAACCGCCACTGCCATGCAGCGGCTGAAAAAGGAAATTAGCCTCCTTTATTAGTATATATATACATATTTTTTTCTACAAGAAAGAAATAAGGCACCATGCTCCCCTTTTTGGAGGGGGGCATCTTTTTTTATGCCCAAAAAATTTTTATAAAAAAAATTTATCAAAAAAAGGGTGTTAATTAAAATTCAGGAGAATTTTGTAAATTGCTGAATAAGAAAAAAATAGGAATTTGTTGAAAACCTGTTGAAAAGTCATTTTTTGTTAGAATCTACAATGATTTCAAAAAAAATAAAGGAAGTGAATGTACATCGAGAAATTTTTGTATTTTTGCAAGTTCATATATTAAAACGAAAAATAGGGTTTGAATTTTGAATTCGACTGAAACATTTATTGGAAAAACGAGTATAACTGATTTAGAATCAGTGTAGTTATAAATTTGAAAAATTAGAAGAAAATAAAAATAAATAGTAATAATTAAATTCAAAGCAATGAAAAAATTTACGATTTTTTTCCTGATGGTGTTTATGTATTTAGGGAATCAGGCGAAATGCGAGACGGTTTTGGCGTCGTCGGGAGACGATGTGACTGTCGGTCGTAACTTCGCTACGTGGTTCTCACACCATAGTGTCAATCCGAACGCCTCGGGAATGATTGCTTCTGAAAATACATACCGCACAGGCGGGGTGTATGAGGCAAATCGTGTGAAAGCTACACAGGGTCTCCATACGCATATTGAAGGGCCGGCGTACGCCTGCTCTTCGGCTATGGTAACTTTGCATGCCGTCGTGTATGACGACGAAGCCACTACTGAAAACACCACGTATGCCTATACGTGGTTGAGTAGTACCAATCACGGTGCTGGCTACAGTGCTGCCGCTGGTGCTACCAACAGTCAGGAGTTGGTGGTCAACATGTCGAGTGTCAACTCCGTCATGTACTACAAGGTAAAAGTGCAAAAATATGAGAATGGAGCTTGCGTAGGTCCCGCTGACACATCTGCCGTCTTCACTCTCACCCCCGTGGATCGTGGCACGGTAACCGTGACCGCCACCCCAGCAACGGCTTGCACCCAGAAAACTCTGACCGCTACCTCTAACAGCCCCGCTGTGGTGTACAGATGGCTGTGGCTGAAAGACGGTGCCTTTGTCGCCAATACCGGAACCACCAACACCTACGTGGCTACCGAAGCTGGCGAGTATAAGGCAGTTGCTGAATACGAAGGTTCCAACCTGTGCAACGACACATCCGCCGCCGTCACCGTGGAATTCACGGGTGCAGCCCTCACCCTGAAGGCCACCTCCACCTACGGATTGGATGACGACTTTGTGTGCCCTGGTGGTCAGGTGGTGCTTAAACCTACCAGCGGTACAGCCCCCTTCACTTTCTATCGCGGCGCCACCCTTCTCGGTACCTCCAATGATAGCCTCTTCGACACCCCCACCGCTGCAGGTACCTATACCTATACTGTGGTGGATGCCGGCGGATGCACGGGTAGCACTACCTTCACTGTCACCGACATTGCCGATTTGTTGATTTACTCTACAAGTGCAACCCATTTCTGTGGCAACACGGGTTATGCGGTTACGGTCCAAACGAATTCCCAGCATTTAGTCTTTTCTGAAGAATCATACTATTGGTATGTAGATGGCTTCCGCACAATTTACACGGATGTCTCTCCGTGGGATGTCACCCCCCTTACTGATTTATATACAACCAGTAATCTTCCGGTTAGCCCGGAACCGCATACCATTGTACTCGAAATCAATGATGCCAGCCGTAACTGCTTCTTCAGAAGTAACGAGGTCTCCATCCAGGTTGATCCCCTTCCGACGGTTACGCTTATCGTTGATTCTGTTTGTTTAGGCAATGCTGCTACGGTAACGGTGGAAGTAGAAGGTTATGTGGGTGACAACCCCGTTTATACTTGGAGTGGTAGCGCTTGGGCTACTCCTCCCACAGGAGCTGGTGCCACAGTAACAACCGATGTTCTTACTGCAGATGCTACTGTAAATGTAACGGTAACTGCTCCGCTACCCCAACAGAGCTGTACCGCTGAAGCTACCGCCACGATTAAAGTGGTTGAGACGGTTGCTTCTGGTGAAATCACCAGCAGCGACTTGGTCTGCAGCGGTAGCGAGGTGGTCTTCTCCGCCGAGGCTATCGGCGCCGGCTTCACCAACCCCGTCTATGCATGGAGTGGGGTTGCCAGTACCGATGCTACGGCAACCATCGCGGATGTGACCGCACCGGTGACCGCCACCGTGACCGTTACGGGTGACAATGCACCTTCCACTGCCTGCTCGGTGACCGCCACCAAGACAGTTGAGGTGATGACCGCACTGCCCGACCCGGCCGCAGTGGAAGTACATATATATGTACAAGGCACCACTGATGATGTGGACATGGCTTGTACAGGTGCCGCAGTGGATGTTACCGCAGTAGGTATCACTCCCAGCGACGAATATATATATACATGGTATAGAAATGGTGTGCAACTTCCTGCACATGGTCTTACCTTCTCCGACAATTTGGATAACATCGGTGTAGTGGATCCTGTCTATATGCTGCAATATACACTCGTCGTCTCACATGTGAACGGTTGTGGTAGCGAAACTTTTGAAGGTTTCCCGATACCGGTAGTTCAGCAGGGAACAATCACACTGAGTGGTGATACTCACATCTGTGTTGGTTCCGATGTTACGATTATTGCCACCAATCCCTATGCAACGACCTCGTTACCGATGATTCCTGGAGCTGACTATGCTTGGTATTTGGACGGCAATGAATTGGTTGGTCCCCAGTCAACTCCTGGAGTAAGTACGATGGTTTTCACCGAGGCTGATGGTATGACCGCTCAAGTGGCTCCTCACACCATCACGGCAGTTGCCTACTTCGATGACGTTGCCGCTGGTGAACATTATGTAGGATGTGCAGCTCTTGCTACCGCTTCTATGGAAGTGATTGTGGATCCGCAGCCCACGATGCAAATTGTATCTACCGACTCTGTCATCTGCGAAGGTGGTGAAGTTACCTTGACCGCTGTTCCTTCCAGAGAGGATGTTCCGTACATGACCTTTATTTGGTCCACCAATGATACAGCGAGATCCATCACCGTAAATGCTGACGGCGTTTATGATGTGGAGCTTCTCCAGTTGTTAGATCCCACTACTCCCAACTCCTCATGTACCGCTACTGCTTCTTACGAGGTGAAACTGGCTACTAAGCCCACTGTTACCCTCGCAGCTGATTCCGACACCATCTGCTCGGGCAGCCAGGTTACTCTGACCGCCACTGCAACCTTCGATGCCACCGCCGGTGACTCCACCTACACTTGGTATCGCAATGGTATCGAAGTAGCTACCACCACCACCAATACTTATACGGATGTTCTGACTACCGAAAATCAAGTTTCTACATATATATATAATGTAGTAGCAGGCCAGACCGCCAGCGGCTGTGTTTCTGACGCCGCCACCGATACGGTCAGAGTTGCTCCGCTCCACAACGTCTATGTGACCGGCACGCAGCTCCTCTGCAACTCTCTTACTGAAACGACCCTCACTGCCAATGTGACCCCCGCTGGTAATTATACTTATAAATGGTATCAGGACGGTGCTGAACAGGGCGCAGATGCCACCCTCAACGCTACGGGTCTAACCCTCCGTTCACAACCCTACGTATTCATCGTAGAGGTTACCAACACCACTACCGGTTGCGTGGTGGCCAGCGAGGCATACAATGTATATAATACTGACTCAAACGCTGTGTACATCACCGCTACTCCCGACAGCATCTGCTCAGGTACTCCTGTTACCTTGACCGCCGATGTGGTGGGTGCCGCTGATGAGGTTTCTTACACTTGGTCTATGGGTGACCAGACTGCCAACGCAGTGGTGGTTACTGAACCTGGTACTTACAACGTGACCGTTACCGACCTTACCACCAGATGTACCGCTACCGGTTCTGTGGAGGTGAAGTCCGCAACTGCTCCCACTCTAACCATCGCTCCTACCGAAAGCGAGATTTGCTGGGGCGAGCAAGTGACCCTCACCGTAAGCGGTGCTACCGATGGTGAGTTCACCTGGACTGAGAATGGCTTCATTCTTCCTGCTCAGGATTCAATCCTGACAGTGATGCCTCAGCCGATGAATAATCACGTTGATACATTTGTTTATAATATCAATTATGTAAATAACACTACGGGTTGTACTGCTATTGCAGATCCCGCCAAGGTTATTGTTCATCCTAATCCGGCCGTTGCTATCACCGCGGATACCACCGTCATCTGCTTGGGCGATGAGATTGTCCTTACCGCAGTTGACTCCCTCGGTCTGACCGGTTCTACCAGTTACGTTTGGAAAGAACAGGGTCGTCAGGTTCAAAGTGGTACTACCAACACCTATACGGCTACTCCGGATGCCGCTGGTATTTATAGCTACACGGTGGACGCTACCAACCATGGTTGTACCACCACCAGCGTACCTTTCAATCTGATTGTTAACGCTCAGCCCGTGGTAGCCATCTCTGTTGATGACACCACTATCTGCGTTTCTGGTTCCGCCACCTTCACTGCACAGCCCGCCAATATCGCTGGCGTGTCTTACAACTGGGATGTGGACGGTACCACCTACACGGCTGCTCAGTTCACCCACCAGTTCACCACCGCTAATACCTATAAAGTGGTTTGCGAAGCTACCCAGGCTGGTTGCACCGCAAAAGATAGCGTGAATGTGAAAGTCTCTGCTCGTCCGACTGTTACTCTTGCTATTACTCCTGATGCTATTTGCAGCGGTTCAACGGATACGCTTGCAACTACTGTTGTGGGTGGAGATGAAAACGATATCTTTACCTTTACTTGGTACAAAAATGGAGTTCAGCTCGGTTCAGCAGTTAATGAAGAGACCCTTACTGACGCGCCCGTTGCTTCTGGCAACAACGTTACCACTTATACCTATGGTGTGATGGTCAGCCAAGCCAGCAGCGGATGTCAGTCTGATATTGATGATGCTACTATTGATGTTTATCCTGCTCCTACTGTTGTTATCAGTGGCGATAATATCCTCTGCGCTAATGGTACGGTTAACCTGACTGCCGTTGCAAGCGATACGATCGCAGGTGTTACCTATACTTATACTTGGAGAATGGATAACGCAGAACAAGGCACTGGTAAAACTTTGACGAAGGATCTTACCCTCCGCGACAATCCGTATATCTTTACCGTTCAGCTTACAAATGAAGCTACGGGTTGCACGGCCACAAGCGCTGAGTTCCCAGTTTCTGTTGACTCTCTTGGTAACATCACGGTTACCGCATCTGAAACCGAAATTTGCAAAGGTGGTGATGTGACATTATCATCCAGCTTCCTTGGTTCAGCTAATACCGACATCGCTTATCAGTGGTATCTCGGTAGTATTGCCGCAGGTAACGAAATTGCCGGTGCCACCACCGATATCTATACTGCCACCAACCTTACGGCCGACCAAACCTACTACCTTGAAGCTACGCAGATTTCTACGGGTTGCAAGGTGAATGGTTCTGTGGCCGTTGAAGTGAAAGATGATCCTATTGTCAAATTCGAAGCTACTCCCGAGGCAATCTGCCAAGGTGGTCAGGTTTATCTGAATGCCACTGTTACTGCTAATATTACTAATCCGCAGGTTCACTACTTCTGGTATCGTAATGGTCAGGCCATCACCGGTGCCGATACCAATACTTTCATTGATAATCCGACCATTGCTGACATCGACTCTAATGTTTATGTTTATTCACTTTATGTAACACTTGACAACTCTGGTTGTACTTCTACATACGCTTACGATACTGTGAGCGTCTATCAGAATCCGACTATCACCATCTCTGGCGATCAGCTGCTCTGCGGCAACAATGGTCAGAATGAGGTTAACCTGACGGCTTCCCTCAACGATACGATCGCTGGTACTTATACCTTCCTGTGGCGTGAAGACAATGTCAATACTACGGTGACCGACAGAGTCTTCAGCAAAGAAAAAGAGTATCGTCAATATCCGTATGAATACACGGTAGTTGTAACTGGTCCTAACGGCTGTTCTGTTGTTAGCGATCCTTACCTTGTATATGTCAACGATACCCTCGTTGTGGGTGTTGACGCTACCACGGGTAATGTTTGCGCCGGCGAAGAGGTGACCCTCACTGCAGCAGTGGCCGACAACTTCGATGCTACTACTTATAGATGGTACACCGTTGAAGGTGCTAATGAAAACGAAATTCCGAATGAATTTGGCAACACGCTGACGGTTTATCCGACTGCTACCACGCAGTATAGAGTGAGAGTGATGCAAAACAATACCTTCTGCACCGCCGCTGGTGATATTACCATCAATGTTGTGAACGCTCCGGACCTCACCCTCAGCATTCTGCCTGCTGGCGATTCTATTTGCGAAGGCGGTCAAGTTACGTTGACGCTGAATCCCGCTACTACACCTGCTGGTACTTATAGCTGGTACAGAAACAACGAGCTTATCAGCACCGATACCGCTCGCTTCTTCGTTGACAGCCCGCTGGCCGTTGACGGTGACAGAACGATGGTGGCTTACGAAGTTCGTTACGTACAAGACAGCACCAGCTGCCATGTGACCAAATATGACACCATCTACGTCTTCAAGAACTTTGATGTGGTTATCAGTGGCGATCCGACCGTTTGCGACGGAAACAACAATATCGCTCTTACTGCTACTGTTAACGGAATGAACACCAATGATGCCCTCACCTCTACTTGGTATAGAGATGGCATTGATGCCAGCTCGTATGGTGTCGCCGAAAACAATGCTGATAATTCTATTTATAAAGGCTCGAGTGCAGTTCGCACAGGCGAAGCCTCTACTACTTACATCTATACCGTTGAGATTTCTCGCGGTAATGGCTGTACCACGATGAGCGCTGAATATCCTGTTACGGTTTATGCAGCTCCTGTTGTTGAAGTGACCGCCGATGACACTACCATCTGTCAGAATGGTCAGGTGACCTTCACCGCTAACCTCGTGGACAACAACGCTACCGACCTTACCTACGAATGGAAGGTGAACGATAATGTTGTTGCAGGTGCTACCACCAACACGATGACTTATACCTTCCTTGCCACCAGCGAACAGAAAGTGGTTTGCAACATTGCACAGACCATCTCTGGCTGTACGGCTACTGATACCTTGACCTTCACTCCGAAGGCTACACCGGTGGTTACGGTTGATGCCGATAACGACACTATCTGCTCTGGTTATCAGGTGACCGTTGTGGCAACCCCGACCACCTTTATCGCAGGCGAGCCTATCACTTATACTTGGTATAAGAATGGTGAGGTGATTGAAGGTGCTACTGACAGCATCATCTATGACAATCCTGTTGCAGAAGGCGCATTTGGCACCAACTATGTGTATGGTGTGGCTATCAGCCAGCCCAGCTCTGCTTGCGCCTCCGCTATCGTTACTGATACTGTTATCGTGAAGGGTAATCCTACGGTTACCATCAGTGGTGATGCTATCATCTGCCATAACGATAGCATCGGTCTCGTAGCCAATGTGAATGATTATGACGCCACTATGGGTGAGCTTACCTATCAGTGGAGACTGAGCAATGCTGATATCGCAGGTGCTACCAATGATACTCTTATCGAAAATAACCGTCCGGCTGCTGACGAACCTTATATCTACACGGTTGTCGTCACCAACACTACTGACGGTTGCTCCGTTGAAAGTGCTCCTTACGAAGTATATGTCAACGATACGATCCGCGTAGTCGTTACTTCTGACATTGATTCACTTTGCGAGGGTGCTGAAGTTACCCTTACTGCACATCTTGGAGATTACAATGCTTCTAACCTGATTTACAGATGGTACGAAGAAGACGTTGAGATCCCGGGTGCTACCGAACGTATCATCACGGTTGTTCCTGCTAACACCGGAATGAATCACTACCGTGTTGATGTTCTTCAGACCACCTCTGAATGTGCTGCTTCTGGTGAAGATTCTGTTAAGGTTCTCGATGCTCCTACTTTGACCATCCATGCTAACCAGACCATGATTTGCTCTGGTGGCGAGGTGATCATTTCTGCCGAGGCTTCACAAGAAGGTACCTATTCTTGGTATAAGAATGGTGTCCTGATCCAGGGCGCTACGATGGATACCTTGATTGATTCTCCGTTGGCTATTGATAACGATTCTACCGCATACGTTTACAGTGTGGTCTTCTCTTCCGATATCGCTGGCTGTACAGCTACGAAAGACACCACCGTTTACGCTTATCCGAACCCGACCATCGCTATCTCTGGTGACCCGATGATTTGCGACGGTACGGATGTGGTTCTCGTTGCTCACGTGAATGGTTATGACACCACTACCGCAGAGCTCCATTATCAGTGGATGTTGGCCAACAGCAACCTTACCGTTGCAAGTGCCACCACCGACACCCTGACTTACACCGCTGCTGACAGCACCGACGCTTACTCATTCTCCGTCATGGTATATGATAACGCTGGTTGCAGAAGCTTCTCCGATGTTTACAATGTCTATGTTAATGATAGTATTGAAGTTGTGGTCACTGCTGACGATACCACCATCTGTGAGAATGGTACCGTTACTTTGACGGCTCAGCTGGCTGATTACAACGAAAACAACCTTACCTACCAGTGGTATACTGGTTCTATTGCTGATGCCAACGCTATTGCCGGCGCTACCAACAGAACCCTTACGACCACGGTTTCAGCTACTGAAACTTACTATGTACAAGTCTTCCAGACTTCTACCGCTTGTGTTGCTGAAGGTAGCCAGACCATCCACGCTGAAACGGCTCCTACTATCACTGCTATCGATCTGAGTGATACCGCCGTTTGTGTTGGTTATGGTATCCAACTTACCGCTCACGCTACTGGCGGTGTTGCTGGTGAGCCCTACATCTTTACTTGGTACAGAAACGGTGTCCGTATGGATGGTATTACCGACTCTACCTTCACCGATGCTGCTCCGCTGACCGCTGTTGATGTTAACACCTATGTTTACTCTGCAACTGTTAGCCAGCCGAGTTCTGCTTGTACTTCTGAGCGCGTTGATGCTGACAAGGTTTTGAGCGTTTACTCTCTGCCTGTTGTCCAGATCTCTGGTGATGCAAGCCTCTGCTACGGTGACACTGTTGTTCTGTGGGCACACATCCAGAACGATGATGCTACCCCGTTCACGGCCGCCAATACTACCTGGGCTTGGAGACTCAACAACAATGACGTTTCCTCTGACCCGATGGTGGGCACCTTGATCAACCCGAGCACCATCATGTATCAAGAGAATCGTATTAATCCGGTTTGGAACGAGCCTTACAGCTATACCATCACCATTAATAGAGGTCCTGGCTGTACGGTGACGAGCGAACCGTTCGACGTGATGATCTACAACTTGCCCGATGTCTTCGTGACGATTGAAGACACCACCATTTGTGAAGGTGGCGAAATCGTTGCTTACGCTAACATCGGCTTCAACAACACGCACGACACTGCCTTCTACGATGCTAACGACCTTACATACGTTTGGTTTGTGGATGGCACCGTTGTTGATGGCGCAGTTGGTGCTACTATGACTACCACGCTGACTGCTACTGGCTCAGTTCCGGTGAAAGTTGAAGTGGTCGCTAACAGCACCCGTTGTACGGTTGAACATACCGCTAACGTCAATGTCAGCGAACTTCCGGAGGTGACTAGCGTTGACCTTTCCGAAGCTAATATTTGCGAAGGCACTCAGGTTACCGTTACTGCTCATGCTACCAATGGAGTGGATGATGAACCTTACATCTTCACTTGGTACAGAAATGGTCAGTTGATTGCTGGTGCTACCGACTCAATCTTGGTTGAGGCTCCCGTTCTTACTGACATTGATGCTCATACCTTTGTTTACTCTGTGGTTGCTCGTCAAGCCAGCGCTGCTTGCGAATCTGCTCCGGTGGCTTCCGATACTTTGACAGTCATCCAGAACCCGACCGTTGAGATTTCTGGCGATGCAATCCTTTGCAATGACTCTACCGTCATTTTGGTGGCTCATATCAACGATACCCTGCTGGCTACCGGCGAGTTGAGCTATCAGTGGAGATTATACAACAGCAACCTCGTTGATGGTGGTGACATCACTGGTGCTACTGCCGATACGTTGCAGGTTGCTAATGTGGCTGCTCAAGATGAAGCTTACATCTACACCGTTGAAGTTTCCAACACTAACGGTTGTACCAGCTTGAGCGAACCTTACTACGTATATGTAAATGATACCATCCTTGTTGAAGTTACTGCTGATAACGACAGCGTGTGCGCAGGTGGTCAGGTGGTGTTGACCGCTAACCTCGGCAACTACAATACCGACAACCTCATCTACAGATGGTACACCGTTGAAGGTGCTAACGAAACTGAAATCGCTGGCGCTACTTCACGTATCCTTACCGTCAACCCGTCTGCTACCACCCTCTATAGAGTGAGAGTGATGCAGACCACTTCAGAATGTAAGGCTGAAGGTGAGATGGAAATCAAGGTTGTTACTCCTCTTGAGCTGACCCTTACCTTAACTCCTGACACCAACATTTGCCAGGGTGGCCAGATCACACTGACTGCCACTGAAGGCGACGGCGTTTATTCTTGGATGAGAAATGGTGTCACCATCGAAGGTGCTACCACCAACACCATCTCTGAATCTCCGCTCGCAGTTGACAATGACATTACCAGCTACAACTACGCAGTTGTCTTCTACCCGAACATTGAAGGCTGTGTCTCTGAAACTGTTGACACCACCGTCTATGTTTATCCGAACCACACTGTTACCATCAGCGGTGACCCGATCCTCTGCAACACGAACAATGTCCAGTTGTTAGCTACGCTGCACGATACCGTTGATGCTGCTAATGTTACTTATGAATATCAGTGGTTACTCGATGGCGTTGAAACCGCTAATACTACGGCAGAAATCGACGAAAATCAGCCTGCCCGCGATTATCCGTACGTTTACAGCGTCCGCGTGACCAACAACCTGACGGGTTGCTCCGCACAGAGCGAAGATTACTACGTATATGTTGATGCTGAACCTGAAGTAGTGGTTACCGCATCTGAAACGGATGTTTGTGAAAATGGTGTTGTTACGCTGACTGCACATCTGGGCAACTACAATACTCCGAACCTTGTCTATGCTTGGAGTGTTGATGGCACTGCAATTGCTGGTGCTACTGAAGCTACCTATGTTGCTACAGTTGATGACACCCACACTTACTCTGTCAGTGTTACTCAGGTGAACTCTGATTGTAGCGCTACTGGAGATATTACCATCACCAAACATGATGCTCCTGTTGTTGCTGTTGCTATCGGCACCGTAACCGACACGACGATTTGCGATGGTGGTCAGGTTACTCTCGTTGCTACCACTACTGCAGATGCTGAGTTGGGTGAAATTACCTATACTTGGTACGAAAATGGTAGCGTTATCGCTGGTGCTACTGGCGATACTTATACTGTTGCTCCTCAGGCAGTCGGTATGGGTGAAACAGTTTACACCTATTCTGTGGTTGCTTCTGCAAATGCTCCGGCTTGCGTCTCCGCACCGGCCGAAGCAGTGGTCAGAGTTTACGCTCAGCCTGTGGTTACTATCCATGGTCATCACACTGTGTGCGAAGGCACGGGCAATGTTACTCTGATGGCTCACATTCAGACCTCCTTGTCAATTGCCGATGTTGCTAATTACCGCACTTGGTACAGAGATGGATTCCCGATTGGTGACTTCCACGGCATGTGGCTCCCGACCACCGACGGTTACTACTGCTTCTATTTCGCTACCACTGAAGTTCTTAATGAACCTCACAACTATACCTTTGATCTCAACTTTGGCAACAATTGCCATGTAACCACCGATCCTTTCCAGGTAACGGTTCTTCCGAAGCCGGTTTCTTACATCCTTGTTGATGATGTGGATACCACGATTTGTAAGGGTGGTGAAATCACTGCTTCTGTGGCCCTCGCTGATCCGAATGCTACGGGTATCACCTACACTTGGTTCCTTGATAACGTTGAAATTACCGGTGCTACTGAATCCACTGTGACCGTTACGTTACCGGATGCTCAGGACTATGTACTTTCAGCTAATGTAAGACAGACTGTTTCTGATCCTGCTTACAACTGCGCCACCACTCCTGACATCACGATCCACGCTGTTGATGTTCCCACCATTGCTTCTGTTGAACTGAGCGCCGACACCGTTTGCGCTGGTTATCAGGTTGCCATCGCAGCTGTTACCGTTGCCGATGGTACCACGGATGATTACATCTACACTTGGTACAGAAATGGTGTTGAATATCAGACTGGTTCTGACTCTATTATCTATGATACTCCGTCTGCTCTCAATGGTGATACCGCTACTTACATCTACTCTGTGGTGGTTAGCCAGCCCAGCGCAGGTTGCGTCAGCGAACCCGCCGCCGATACCCTCTATGTGTTCCCGAATCCGACCGTTTGGATTTCTGGTGACCAGATTATCTGCGACCACGGTACTATCGAGCTGCACGCTAATTTGAATGACACAGTTTCTACTCATACCTTCCACTATGATTGGAGACTCTCTAACACCCATATCGGTGATGATGCTGTTGATTTCTCTGTTGACACTACCTTCAGAGATGAACCTTACATCTTCACCGTTACGGTTTACAACGAAAGAGGCTGCGCCGTCACCAGCGATCCTTACTATGTCTATGTGAACGACAGCGTAAGAGTTGAGGTGACCCACAGTGTTGATAGCATCTGTCCTGGTGGTGAGGTGACCTTCACTGCTAACTTGGTTGACTACAACGCTGACAACCTCGTTTACAGATGGTCTGAAGTGAGAGGTAACAACGTTGGTGATACCGTTGAAATCCATGGTGCTACCAGCCGCATCCTCACCATCCATCCGACCCAGTACAACAAGTACATCGTTGATGTGATGCAGACCACTTCTGAATGCAAAGCTCAGGGCTTTGATACTATCACCATCATGGAACCTGAAGTTCTGACTTGGGAAGAGGTGAGCGACACCGCTATCTGCTTCGGTGGTGAAGTTACCCTCGCAGTAACTCCTGTTCAGATGGATGGTTACTATACTTGGTATAGAAATGGTGTCCAGATCGCAGGTGCCAACCTGAATCGTATTCTTGATTCTCCCGCCGCTATCGACGGTGACTCCACCGCATACGAATATGCTGTGATGTTCAACCCGATCTTCGACGGTTGCCGCACCGAACTCATTGACACCACTGTCTATGTCCATCCGAGCCCGGTTCTCGAAATTACGGGTGACGCTATCGTCTGTACTCGTACGGATAGCAACATCTACTTGATTGCTCATATCTCTGACACTTCTATCGCATCCCGCGATCTTACCTACACTTGGTACGAGTCTAACAACCTTATCACCAACAACGAATCTACCAACGATACTTTGGTAATCTCGAATGTTGAATTCCGCGACAATCCGTACATCTACACGGTTGTGGCTTCTAACGACAATGGTTGTACGGTTACTAGTGCTCCTTACGAGGTGTTTGTCAACGACACCATCCTCGTTGAGGTTACCGCTACTGCTGATACCGTTTGCGCCGGTGCACATGTCATCTTGACCGCTAACTTGGGCGACTACAATGCCGACAACTTGGTTTACAGATGGTATGCTAAGGAAGAAGGCGAGACTGATTCTACCGAGGTTTGGGGTGGTACCAGCCGTATCCTTGAGATTCAACCTCTCAAGACGACTTACTACACCGTTCTCGTACGTCAGACCACTTCAGAATGCTATGCTATCGGTTATGATACCATTACCGTTGCTGCTCCGATCGCCCTTACTATGAGACTTGATGCTGGCTTCGATACCATTTGTAATGGTGGCGAAATCACCTTGACGGTGATGGATGATCAAGATCCTGCTCAGCCGGTTGAAGGTCGCTTCATTTGGACCAGAAATGGCGTGGTGATCCCGGGTGCTAATGGTAACTCTATCATTGAAAGCCCGCTTGCAGTGGACAATGACTCTACCGCATACGTTTATGGTGCTGTTCTTGATCTGGGTCTCGAAGGCTGTATTACTGAGTCCTCAGTTGATACTACCATCATCGTTTACATGAACCCGACCGTTCAGATTTCTGGCGACCCGATCATCTGCAACGTCAGTGGCACCGACGACAACCTCATCTTGGTTGCCAATGTCAACGACACTGTACATCATGACCTCACTTATCAGTGGAGACTCGCTAACAGAGATATCGAAGGTGCTACCAGCGATACTTTGAGAGCTCATCTGGATGCTTCTGACAACCCGTACTTGTTCACCGTCCAGGTGGCTAACCATCGCGGTTGTACGACCTTGAGCGACGAGTTCCCGGTCTATGTCAACGATACTGCTTCTATCCAGGTGGTGGTAACCGCTGATTATGACACCGTGTGCGTCGGTGGTGATGTAACCCTCACCGCACATCTCGCTGATTACAACAGCTCAGCTCTTACCTTCCAGTGGTTCAAACACGATACTACTGCCAATGGCGATGATACCTTGATCGCTATAGATTATGGTACTGAGCCTATCCTCCACTATACGATGACTGATTCTCTGTGGAACATCTTCGAACTCCACATCACTCAGACCAACTCCAGCTGCCAGGCTGTTGGTATTGACTCCGTCTATGTATGGCCGAGAGTTCCGTATGCTATCTCACACGTTCACGCTCTGAACATCGCCAACAACTCGCACCTCATCTGCGATGGTGGTGAAATTGATGTCCAGGTTGAATTGGTTGACATTGATGGCAACAGAATCGACTCTACGCTCTTTACCTACAACTGGTATAGAAACGGCTTCGAACATCCGTTCTTGAGCGGTCCGTGGTTCAGAGAAAGCCCGCTGACGGTTGACGATGATACGACTCACTATCAGTATAGCGCAGTGATTGTCCTTGACATTCCTGGTTGCGAATACTCTCAGATCAACTTCTCCGATACCGTTACGGTGGTTCGTAATCCTTGGGTCCAGATTTCTGGTAACCCGTACGTCTGCCAGTACATGCCTATCGGTTTGAATGCATGGGTCGATGGCGATATCGCTCCGATGACCACCACTTACAACTGGTATCTTGATGGACAGCTCCACCAGACCATCCAGTCCTACAGATTCTATCATTGGGATTCTCTCCCGGTGTCAACTGGCTTTGCTTACAACTTTGTTGTAGAAGTTGTGGATGCTAATGGTTGCTCCGGCTTCAGCGATCCGTTCCAAGTTGTTGTGGTTGAAGCTCCTGTGGTACACATCACCGCTACCGAAGATACCATCTGCAAGGGTGGTGAAGTTACCTTCACGGCTAACTTGGATAACTACAACATTGAATACTTGCAGTATCAATGGTACAAAGACGCTATCCTTGAAACCAACAGAATTCCTGGTGCTACGAACCCGACCTATACCGATAGTCTGAACACCAGCCACACCTACTTCGTTGAAGTGTTCTCATCACTGGTTGCTAACGATGGTCTCTGTACTGCTATCGACTCCTTCCACGTTGAGGTTGTTCCAGATCCGGTTGTGGATTCTGTGACTATCTCTATCGACGAGATTTGCGACGGTGGTCAGGTGACCGTTATTGCTCATGCTACTCAGGGCGTTCCGAGCGATGCTTACACCTACACTTGGTTCCGCAATGGTATCCTGATGGAAGGTATTACCGACTCCATGTTCACGGAAAGCCCGCTGACCGTTGACAACAATATTACTCAGTATGTGTATAGCGCAATCGCTTCACAGGTTTCCTCTGGCTGTACTTCAGCTCAGACCTTCGCTACTGACACGCTCACGGTTTATCCGAACCCGACCGTTGTCATCGCTGGCGACCCGATTATCTGTGAAGATTCTGTAGTGATGCTCTCTGCTAATGTGACCAACGATTACATTGACGCTGAACTGACCTACACTTGGTTGCTCTACAATGATACTATCCGTACGCCTCGTACCGGTGCTGGCGCCGACACCATCATTGATGTCCGTCCGGCTCAGGATCATCCGTACATCTATACCGCAGTGGTCAACAACCCGCACGGCTGCTTGACTGAAAGTGCTCCGTTCTATGTATATGTCAATGACACCATCATCGTTGAGGTGACTTCTACTGAAGACACCATCTGCGAAGGCGGTTCCATCACCTTGACAGCTAACATTGGTGACTACAACGCTAATGCTCTTACCTACAGATGGTACCAGAACGACACCACTGCTGCTAACGAAATCTTCGGTGCTACTCAGTCACAGTTGACGATCACTCCTGATAGCACGATGAACTACTATGTGAGAGTATTCCAGACCACCTCTGACTGCGAGACCTTCGGTTCTTACAGAATCACGGTGAATCCGATCCCGGTTATCGACACTATCGAACTCTCTATCAACGAGATTTGCGACGGTGGTCAGGTGACCATCACCGCTCACGCTCACGGTGGTGTTGATGTTCCGAATACTCCTTACATCTTCACTTGGTACAGAAATAACGAAGTCATCGAAGGTGTTACTGACTCTGTCTTCACCGAAAGCCCGCTGACGGTTGATGGCAATATCACCGACTACGTATATTCTGCTACTGTTGCTCAGAATGTCTCTGGCTGTACTTCCGAACGTAAGTATGCTGACAGCATCCTGAGAGTGAACCCGAACCCGCAGGTGGTTATCTCCAGCGATCCTTTGATCTGCGAGGACGACACCATCCACCTCGTTGCTAATGTTACCGACGAATATCCGACTGCTGACCTGAATTTCACCTGGATGCTCGACAACGATACCGTTGCTGATGGTCTTGGTATGACTCAGTTCGACACGTTGGTTGAGCCGCGTGACCACAGCTACGACTTCACCGTCAGAGTTTCTAACGCTCATGGTTGTGTGACCGAAAGCGCAGTTTACAGCGTGACTGTGAATCCGCGTCCGGTTGTTGAGATTACCGCTTACGAAGATACGATCTGCGAGACTGGCAGCACGATCTTGAGAGCTAATGTTGACAACGGCTTCCTCACCAACCTCATGTACAGATGGTACAATGTGGAAAGCGGTGATCCTATCTACGGCGGTATGCAGAACGAACTGACCGTTTATCCGGATTCTACCACACGTTATGCTGTGGAGGTTTACCAGGTTGGTTCCGAATGTGTGTCATACGACACCATCACCATCAAGGTGAACGAGAGACCGGTTATCGACAGCATCATCCTGAGCGATTACGAAATCTGCGATGGTGGTCAGGTGACCGTTACCGCTTACACTCACGGTGGTGTGGATACGGCTAACATTCCTTACATCTACACTTGGTACAGAAATGGTGAACTCGTTGTTGGCGAAACTGGCGCTACCTTCACGGTCAGCCCGCTCACCGTTGACAATGACATTACCGAATATGTATACTCCGCAGTTGTCTATCAGAATGTCTCTGGTTGTACTTCCGACAGCGCTGCTTCTGACATCCTGAGAGTGAACCCGAATCCGTACGTGGTCATCTCCAGCGACCCGCTCATCTGTCAGTTCGATTCTGTACATCTGTATGCTAACGTAACGGATGATTATCCGACTGCTAACCTGAACTTCACTTGGAAGCTCGACAACGACACCATCGCTGATGGTATCGCCATGACGCAGTTCGATACTCTCCTCGAACCGAGAGACCACAGCTACAACTTCACCGTTGTCGTGGCTAACGACCTCGGTTGCGTCAGCACCAGCGACGTTTACAGACTGGTTGTCAACCCGATGCCGGCTGTTGAAATCACCGCTAGCGAACTCGACATTTGCGAGGGTGGTAGCACGGTTCTGACGGCTAACATCGACAACTACAACCTCACCAACCTCATGTACAGATGGTACGCTGACAGCCTCACCAACCCGTTGGATGGTGACATGCAGCGCATCGTGACCGTATCTCCGGATACCACCACGACCTACTATGTACAGATTTACCAGGTTGGTTCTGAATGCGTCAACTACGACAGCATCGTGATCAACGTTCACGAGATTCCGGTTGTTGACAGCGTTACCTTGAGCTTCTACGAGATGTGCTACGGCGGTCAGCCGACTATCACTGCTCATACTCATGGTGGTGTTGATTCTGTTGAGTTCCCGTACTACTACACTTGGTACAGAAATGGTGAGCTCATCCCGAACGTCACCGCTGGAACCTTCACCGACAACCTCAACGAGTTGGCTGTTGATGATGATGATACCTACTATGTATATACCGCAGTTGCTCATCAGATTCCGTCTGGCTGTACCTCCTTGGAGACCAGCTCCGACAGACTCAATGTCTATATGAACCCGAGAGTTCAGGTTACTGGTGATCCTTATGTCTGCCAGACCGACCCGATCTTCGCATACGCTAATGTTGATACCTCTTCTATCAACGTTGGACCGCTCACCTACACTTGGTATGTTGACGGCGAGCTCCGCGACAATATGCAGTTCGGTTATGGTAGCAGCAGATACTTCAGCGAATACTACTATCCGAATGATCGTCCGTACCTCGTTCAGGTTGAGGTTACCAGAGGCAATGGTTGCCGTACCATGAGCGAACCGTTCGAATTCTGGGTTGAAAGAAAACCGAACGTATATGTTACCTCTACTGAGGCTGACATCTGCGAAGGTGGCAATGTTACCTTGACTGCTAACCTCGATGATTACCACTATGATGACCTCGTCTTCCAGTGGTACGAAAATGAGGTTACCCTGGCCAACGCTATCTACGGTGCTACTCAGCCGTTCTACACCACTCCGGCTATCGACACCACCACGACTTACATCGTGAAGGTTACCAGAACCCGTTCAGGCTGCTTCGACGAAGATAGCTTCGAGGTGATCGTCCATGAAGATCCTACTGTGACTCTGTCTATCAGCGACTCTGACACGGTGATCTGCTCCGGCGGTGAATTCACCCTGACGGCTTCCGCAGTGTATGACAGCATCCTCGGTACTCCGATCTTCACTTGGATCAGAAACGGTGTTGTACTTGACAATACTTATGATTCCGTCTTCGTTGATCATCCGGTTACGGTTGACAATGATAGCGTGAACTACACCTATTCAGTATATGTCACTCTGACCGCTTCAGGATGTATGAGCACGGTTTCCGACAGCTCTACCATCAATGTCAATGTCCTGCCGAATGCTACCGTCCAGATCGAGGGAGACCCGGTTATCTGCGGTGCTGGTACCGAACTTGACACTATCCGCTTGATTGCCAATGTGAATGACACCAGCGCTTTCGTTGATGGCTTCACCTATGAATGGAGACTGTACAACCGTACAATCAACTCACTCCAAGACAGTGTGATTGGCCGCGCCGACAGCAACGTACTTGAAATTCTCGTTGCTCCGAGCACTGAGGCTTACCTGTTCACCGTCCATGTATGGAACGAGAACGGCTGCTCCACCAGCAGTGCTGAGTTCCCGGTGTATGTCAACGATACTACCAGCATCGTTGTGACTGCCAGCGAGACTGAGATCTGCGTGGGTGGTGAAGTTACCCTCTATGCTAACCTCGGTGATTACAATGTACCGAACCTCATTTATCAGTGGATTGCTAATGGTGACACCATCCCGGGTGCTACTTCATCAAGCTACACCACTACTTTGGATTCCACCACGACCTTCGGCGTCAATCTGGTTCAGACCACCAGCTCTTGCTTGAGCTACTCTGACATCACGATCAACGTCCACGAAGATCCGGTTGTGACCCTCGAAATCAACGACAACGATACCGTTATCTGCGACGGTGGTCAGGTGACTCTGACAGCTACCGCAGTGTATGACAGCATCCTCGGACCTGCCACCTACACTTGGTATCGTAACCACGTTGAAATCGCTGACGCTCACGACAGCATCTATATTGAAAGCCCGCTGACCGTTGACGGTGACGTTACCACTTACGAATACTCTGTAATGGTGACCTTGCCGCAGAGCGGTTGCCAGTCTGTCATCACCGATTCTTCGACTGTTGTGGTTACCGTTTACGCTAACCCGACCATCGAGATCGCTGGCGACCACAACATCTGTGGTACCGGTGTTGGTGCTGACACGATCCACCTCGTTGCTAACGTCAACGACAGTGTGACCAACAGCCACGGCTTCACCTTCGAATGGAGACTGTTCAATGTCACCGTTGGTACTGATACTAATGTATTTGATACGGTTGTACCGGCCAACGACGAGCCTTACATCTTCACCGCTATCGTTGCTAACGAAAACGGCTGTACGATGATGAGCGCACCGTTCGAAGTCTATGTACACGAAGCTGTTGAAGTAACGGCTCTCACTACTGAGGCTGACATCTGCGAAGGCGGTACTGTTACCGTATCTGCACACCTGAACAACTACAACATTGAAGGTCTGACCTATCAGTGGATTGCTAATGGCGATACCATTGAGGGCGCTAACGAAGCTACTTACACGGCTACGCTCGACAGCACTACTACCTTCGAGGTTATCGTTGAACAGCCCACGACCTCTTGCATCAGCAATGCTGAGGTTACCGTGAATGTCCACGCTGACCCGGTTGTTACGGTTGCAATCTCTGACAATGACACCAACGTCTGCGAAGGTGGTCAGTTCACTCTGACGGCTACTGCAGTGTATGACAGCATCCTTGGTCTGCCGACCTACACCTGGTTCAGAAATGGTGTTGAAATCGAAAATGCTACTGAAGCTACTCTGACAGAATCTCCGGTTACCGTTGATGGTGATCTCACCAGCTACCGTTATGAGGTTCTCGTGACCTTGACGGCCAGCGGTTGCCAGTCAGTCATCACCGATAGCTCTACTATTGATGTACATGTCTATCCGAACAGCACGGTTCAAATCTCTGGCGACCCGATCATCTGCGGTGCTGGTATGAACGCCGTATCTACTGTTCTGACTGCTAACCTGAACGACACTGTTGTTGATGCTGACGGTTACACCTTCGAATGGAGACTGTTCAACCGTACAATTGACAGCACCGACGCTAATGTCAACGGCGCAGCTGACTCCAGCGTACTTGACTACACGCTGACTGTAAGCGACAACCCGTACATCTTCACCGTTATCGTCCACAACCCGAATGGTTGTACCACCGAAAGCGCTCCGTTCTATGTCTACGTCAATGATACGGCTGACATCAACGTCACCATCAGCGAATACGACATCTGCGAAGGTGGTGAAGTTACCTTCTTCGCTAACATCGGTGACTACAACATGCCGAACCTGACCTACCAGTGGTACAGCGAGGACACCACCAATGCAATTGCTGGTGCTACTCAGTCCACTTACACCACCACGCTGGATACCGCAGCTGACTACACCTTCATCGTGAGAGTGTTCCAGCCCACCTCCAACTGTGTGGCTTACGGTGAAAACACTGTCCACGTACATGCTGATCCTGTTGTAACGGTTGCTATCAGCGATGAAGATACTACCATCTGCGAAGGTGGCCAGTTCACCCTGATTGCTACGGCTGTTTACGACAGCATCCTCGGTACTCCGGTCTACACTTGGTTCAGAAATGGTGTTGAGGTTGCCAATGCTACCGAAGCCACTCTGACTGAATCACCGGTGACGGTTGACGGTGACGTTACTACTTATACTTATGAAGTACTCGTTACCCTGACCGCTAATGGTTGCCAGTCTGTTATCACCGACTCCTCTACCATGATGGTCACGGTTCTCCCGAACCCGACTGTTGAGATTGCTGGTGACCACAGCATCTGCGGCAACGGTGTTGGCGCTGACACCATCCACTTGGTGGCCAATGTCAATGACACTGTGGCTGATGTTGACGGCTTCACCTACGAATGGAGACTGTTCAACCTCACGGTTGGTACTGACAGCAACGTCTTCGACACCGTTGTTCCGAGCAACGATGAGCCTTACATCTTCACGGTGTTCGTCCGCAACGAAAACGGCTGCACCGTTGAAAGCGCTCCGTTCGAGGTTCTGGTTAACGAGCCTGTTGTTGTGACTGCTCTTGCTACTGAGTATGACATCTGCGAAGGTGGTACTGTCACGGTGAGCGCACATCTCGACAACTACAATATTGACGGTCTTACCTATCAGTGGGTGGCTAATGGCGACACCATCAGCGGTGCTACCTCATCCACCTACACTACCAGCTTAGATTCCACCACGACCTTCGAGGTGATCGTTGAGCAGCCCACGACCTCTTGCATCAGCAATGCTGAGGTTACCGTGAACGTCCATCCGGATCCGGTTGTGACGGTTGCTATCAGCGACGAAGACACTGTGATCTGCGAAGGTGGCGAGTTCACGTTGACTGCTACGGCTGTTTACGACAGCATCCTCGGCGACGTGACCTACACTTGGACGAAGAACGGTGTGGTTGTTGCTGGTGCTAACGATGCTACCTTGCACGAGTCACAGATTACTGTTGACAACGACATTACCACCTACACCTACACGGTGAAGGCTACTTTGACCGCCAGCGGTTGCGAATCTGAAATCACGGATTCCTCTACCATGGTTGTCACCGTACTGCGTAACGCTACCGTTGTTATCGCTGGTGATCCTGTGATCTGCGGTTCTGGTGTTGCTGCCACTACTGTCCATCTCACCGCTAATGTCAATGACACGAGCGCTCTGGTTGACGGCTTCAGCTACGAATGGAGACTGTTCAACGAGACTCTGGCTGGTGAGACCACCAACGTACTGGATATGACTCTCGCTCCGAGCGTTGATCCTTACACCTTCACCGTTGTCATCACCAATGAAAATGGTTGCGGTGTGGTCAGCGAAGAGTTCAACGTGATGGTCAATGCAGCACCTGAGGTTGTTGTGACGGCTACTGAATCTGACATCTGCGAAGGTGGCCAGACCACTCTGACCGCTAACCTTGGCGATTACAATACTGAATTCCTTACCTACCAGTGGCAGCTGAATGGTGTTGACATTGCCGGTGCTACTATGCCGACCTACACCACGCCTGCTTCCTTACTGGATGGTACTTATTACTACACGGTTATCGTACATCAGACCACTTCCGACTGTGTATCCTCTGCAGACTACACGGTTAATGTACATGCTGATCCGGTTATCACCGAAATCACTGTCAGCAACGAAGTGATTTGCGACGGTGGTCAGGTGGTGATTACTGCTACTGGTAACTACGACACTGAACTCGGTGCTGCTACCTACACTTGGTTCAGAAATGGTGTTGAACTCACGGGTATCACCTCCAACACCTTCACCGATTATCCGACTATCGTTGATGACCAGACCACATTCACTTACAGTGCTATCGTGACGCTTGCAGCCAGCGGTTGTACCTCTGCTGAGGCCTTCGCTCCGGTTGTAACGGTTAATCCGGAAGCTACGATCACTGTTTCTACCACAGGTTCTCTGACGGTTTGCGAAGGCGGTAATGTCACGCTGACTGCCAATGTTGATCCTGCCGGTACTTACGATTATCAGTGGTATGTTGACAACGTACCTGCTGGTCAGAACAGCAACGTCTTCGTTGGTCAGGGCTTCGCAGCTAGAGAGACTCCGTACCTGATCCACGTGGCAGTTACTGGCGACGCCGGCTGTATGACCTCTACGATCACTGAGCCTGTTGCTGTGAATGTGGTTGCTGACCCGATCGTCACCTTGGTTGACGTGAACAGCGCTGATGCTTCTACCGTCTGTGTCGGTGGCACCGCTACCCTGTATGCTTCATACGATGGTGGTGTGGCTCAGATCAACGGTCTTGGCACTCCGACCTTCACTTGGTTCAACAATGGTGAAGAGGTTGGCACGGGTAATACCTACGTAATTCCTGACACGCTGGCTGCTGGCTCATACGCTTACACCGTTGTGATGTCCTTCGAGGATAACGCTTACGGTTGCGATGTGAACTCCGCAGTTCAGGGTGCTACTTACAACTTCACTGTGGTTGATGACCCGACTCCGTTCATCGCTGTGAATGTTGACAATGACACGCTCGTCTGCGAAGGCGGTCATACCTCTCTCTACGTACACCACATTGATGGTGGTATTGAGGGTGCCGCTTACGAATATCAGTGGTATCGCAATGGTATCATCCTCGCTGGTGAGACCAACCCGACTCTGACGACAGACGCAACTCTGGTACCGGGTAACTACGAGTATCAGGTCATTGTGACGCTCGACGGTGTAGCTTGCGACGGTGCTTCCAACACGATCACGGTACCTGTGATGGCTCTGCCGGTTGTTACGATTGCTGATGCTGCCAACGTATGCGTTGGTGGTCAGGTGACCATGACGGCTACGGTTGACGAGACTTATGGTGCTACTGTGACCTATCAGTGGAACAGAGATGGTCAGCCGCTGGATGGCGCTAACCAGTCCACTTACACTACGGATGCTAACCTGTCGGTTGGTTCATACAACTACACTGTTACGGTAATCAATCCGTTGAGCGGTTGCCAGGCTACCTCTGGTGCTGTGGCTGCCAACGTGGTTGCTGATCCTTCTGTTACGATCCTCGGTGCAGCTGACGTCTGCGTTGGTGGTACCATCACCTTGGTGGCTGATGTTGCCGAAACGGTTGAGGGTGCTGCTTACGACTACGCTTGGTACAGAGATGGTGTTCAGGTGGGTGGTAACACCAACACCTACACCACCGATGCAAGCCTCGCTGCTGGCACTTACAACTACTATGTGGTGATTACACCTTCTGACATGAGTGGTTGCAACGCTACCTCTGCTATCGTCCAGGCTTCTGTGATGGATGGCCCGACTGTTACGATCAGCGGTTATGACGAGGTTTGCGAAGGCGGTAGTGTAACTCTGAACGCTAACGTACAGCCCACCGGTACCTACAACTACACTTGGTACTTGAATGGTGCTGTGGTTAACACTCAGAACACCTCTACTATCAATACCGATGCTACTCTGGCAGCTGGTACCTACACCTACATGGTTGAGGTTACCAACAACACCTTCTACAGCTGTATTGCTAACGCTCAGTTCACCTACACGGTGGATGCTGAACCGGTTATCGACAGCATTGTTACTTCACTCCCGAACAACCAGATGTGCGTGGGTGGCAATGTTACGCTGACTGCTTCTATGAGCAATGGCACTGCAGTTGCCAATGCCAACACCGTATATCATTGGACGGTGAACGGTCGCGAACTCACTGGTGTGACTGGCCCGCAGGTGACTGAGAACATCACCATCGCCGGTACCTACACCTACACTGTGTATGTGACCCAGAACCACAATGAGTACAACCTCGGTTGCGAATCTGAACCGCAGTCCATCGTGATTGAAGTTCTTGAGCAGCCCTACGTTGGCATCTCCTACAGCGGTCTGCTGCAGGTCTGCGAAGGCGGTTATGTTGAACTGAATGCAATCATCGAAGGTGGTATCGGTGATCCGACCATCACTTGGAGACGTAACAACGCTAGAATTTCTGAATACGATGGTTTGACCACCATCCACACCGATACGAACGACCTGATTGGTACTTACACCTACTCAGTGACCGTTACCTATCCGGCTGCTACGGGTTGCCACGCTACTTCAGACAATGTGTCTGTAAGCGTACTCTACCAGCCTGTTTGGGGTCAGACTGTGGTATCACCTGCTGATGTGTGCGAAGGCGGTGAGGTTAACCTCTATGCTACTGTAAGCGGTGGTGTTGAGGATGCCAACCACCAGACCGGTACCTTCATCCAGTGGGTATATGCTCCGGTTGACAATATGGAAGATGTAAGCAACGTACTTGGCGGTCTCGGCGGTCAGTCCTACGATATCGCTAACGAGGCTGGTATCTACGTATACTACCCGACCTACGTTGCTCCGGCCAACACCAACTGTACTCCGAGCAACACGCCGAATGCTACGACGGTGACCGTCCACGCTCACCCGACCGTAACGATGACCCTCGGCAATGGTTCTGACGTACTCTGCTGGAACAATGCTGATGATAATGCTACCATCAACTTCACCTTCACGGGTACTGCTCCGTTCCACTTCTTGCTCCAGAACATGACCACTGGTGTTGTGACTGAATACACCAGCTACAGCAACGTCTTTACGCTCGAAGTCACTCCGAATGTCTCCACGACTTATCAGATCTTCCAGCTGTCTGACGCATACTGTATCGGCGAGGTTGTCGATGAGACCTCTGTCTCCATCGTTGTATCTCAGTTCGAGATCGTTGCTGACAGCGTAAGCATCTGTCCGGATGTTGATGGTGCTGTTGCAGTCTTCCAGTTCAACAACCTGACTGTCAACGATGATCGCGACACCATCTGGTATCAGATTGTGGATTACAACAACATCGGCTTCGACTATGAGTGGGGTATGATGAACCTCGAGGACAACACTGTCTCGATCTGGATGCCGACCACCGAACCGGGTATCTATCACTTCGGTATCGTTATCGATGGTTGCGAATATGATGTGACTGTGAACATCCTCTGGGGCTCTACCAATGGTATCAACCTTGTGGATCAGAAGTGGGACGATGTGGTTGTTGCCAACAACAATCCTCAGACCAACGGCGGTCATACCTTCATCGCTTACCAGTGGTACAGAAATGGCGAACCCATCCCGGGTGCTACACATCAGTACTACCAGGAGATTGGCGGTCTGAACGGCGTCTACAGCTTATGGTTGATGGATGACCAGGGCAACGAGTACTGGACTTGCGAAATCATCGTCGCTACCAACGCTCAGCTCCGCGTATATCCTGTTCCTGCTCACACTGGTGTTGAAATTATTGTTGAGCTCCCGTACTCCGACGAAGAACTCGATGGTGCAGTACTTGACATCTTCGATGCTAAGGGTGCCCTCGTACAGAGAGTGACCAACCTGCAGACCATCACCAGAGTTGCTGGATTCGAAGCTCAGGGTACCTACTTCGGTCGTATCACTACCGGTACGAACAATATTGAGACGGTTAAATTCATCATTGTGAAATAAAGTTAGTTTGTGACCTTGGCAGCTACGGCTGTCAAGGTTCACATTTTAACCATATTAAAACTGAAAATTAAATACAGCAATATTATGAAAAAGCAATTATTTTTAATCGGTCTTATCTTGACAGCTTTCATCGGCTATGTTCAGGCGCAGGATATCGATGATGAGATGGTAAAGCAAGACTCTATGGTTGTTGATTCAGTTTGTCATCACCGCGTGTACATTCACTTAGGTGGTGCATTCATGAACGACATTCATCATCGCATCCCTGGTCTTGATGGAGCCCGTTATGGCATCAAGAACGCAATGATGCACCCGTGTGCGCACACGATCGAATTGGGCTATACATACATGTTCAATGAACATTGGGGCCTGGGTCTGGGCGTTGGTTTCCAGCGTTTAGCCACCCGTACCAATATGAACATTAAGGGCGTCATTCGTGATTACGATGATCCTGAGTACAGTGCACAATCAGCACATGACACCAGATATGATTACCTCTTTGAAACGAAGAACATGATTGAGAAACAGGTAATCTATGCGGTGGAAGTTCCGCTCACTGCAGCTTGGGAATATCGTTTCAAACAAAATCCGAAGATTGGTCTTTATGCTCAACTTGGTCTTCGCGGCTGGTTCCCTGTCTACAACCGTTCTAAAGTTGTTGATGGTTCTATGATCACCACGGGTTATGATGATTATTATGATGTTCTTTGGGAACATGAGTATTGTGTGGGTCATGGCTTCGATGAATATCAAATTGAAGGTAACGGATCTGCTAAACTGAGATGTTCTTTCGACCTTCAGGGTGATTTCGGTGCCATCTTCAGAATCAACAATAAAACTGACTTTTATGTTGGTCTTTATTGCACCTATGGTTTCCTCGATATCCTTCCTAAGGCTGAAAACAGACACAATCTGTGCGAGCCCACCACCGACCCCAACAAGTTTACCTACAACGGACTTCTGGGTTCCAACTATGACATTTTGTATGATCAGGAAGTTCTCGCTCATTATCCTACCAGCACGGAGTCTAACACCACCAATGTTCTTCGTGAGGATGTGATTGGTAATTTCCACTGGCACAACCTCCAGGTGGGTGTTAAGGTTGGTTTCCATATCAATGCTTGCGGCCAGGTAGAGGATTCACCGCGCAAGAAGTTCTACAAGAAGATGACGGAAGCTGCTCAGAAGTATCTGGATGACACTTGCAACGCTTGCGACAGAAATACTGAGTACATCTACATCGTTCCTTCTTGCCCCGACACCAAAGAGAATGGTGAAAAACTGACCAAGAAAGAGGAGAAAGAGGTGAAATCTTTGGCCGAAGATCTCGAAAACATCAAGATTTTGTTCGATTTGGACAAGGATGTTCCGAAGATCAATGAAAGTGGTGACTTCATCGACAAAGCCGCTACAAAGCTCAAAAACAACTCGAAACTCGGCCTTGTGATTGAGGGTTACACCTGCAAGCTCGGACCTGAAGAGCACAACCGCGACCTTGCTCAGAGAAGAGCAGAAAGCATCAAGCGTCTCTTTGTGGAAGAAAAGGGTGTTGATCCTTCACAGATCGAACTTCACACCTACACCAACGCTGATAAGGAGAATACGGATAACATCACTGATCCTTCATTAGAAGAACACAGAGCTGCTATCATCCGTATCAAAGTGATGGAGTAGATCTTAAGAGATAAATTTTAAGGGTGGTCGAAAGATCACCCTTTTTTATTGGGATGGAGTAGGGGAGAGAGGATGAATATTGTAAATCATGAGTATGGGAAAAGATAAAATCAACAAAACCAACGCCTGTCGCATTCTCGACCAGAAGAAGGTGGTATACGAACTGATACCTTACGAGGTGGATGAGAACGATCTTGGCGCGCAGCATATCGCCGACCAGTTAGGGGAAGATATCCATCAGGTATTCAAAACATTGGTGCTAAAGGGCGACAAGACCGGTCATTTTGTCTGTGTGATTCCGGGCAATGATGAGGTGGATTTGAAAAAAACGGCCAAGGTGACGGGCAACAAAAGTTGTGACCTTATTCCGATGAAAGAGCTGCTTCCTCTTACGGGTTATATAAGAGGTGGTTGTTCACCTGTAGGGATGAAGAAGCCCTTTCCCACGTTTATACACGAAACGTGCCAGCTGTTCGATTACATCTATGTCAGTGCAGGTGTGCGGGGGCTACAATTCAAACTCAACCCACAGCATCTGATTGACCTTGTAGGCATGACGGTTGCTGAATTGACGGTGTAATGCAGGCAGCGCAAGCTCTCTTCTACACAAACAGTCGTTCGTAGTTGATGACGGGGTTGGCGTAGATGCCGAGGAAAATCTCGCGCAGTTCGCTCGGGTCGCCGACCAGCGAGGACAGACCTTGCTCCATGTACTCCACAAATTGGTCCATCTCCTCTTGTGTGTATTGGTCTTTGTACCGGTAAGTTTGGTTTAGAAGTTCGTAAGCGATGTAGTTGGTGGGCCATAACTTGTAGTTGAGATATACCCTCTTGTCGATGATTCCAGCCAAATGCTGGAACTTTTTATTCCGCTCGAAATGGTCGCAAAATTTGAGGTCATCGATAGTGATGGCTGGTGCGATGGCGAAATGGATGTGTCCTTTGAACTGCTTGATGCCGTGGAGGATGCTATTCAAATCCTCGCCAGGTTCCTTCTCGTATTTTTGGTATCGAGAGATGAAAATCTCCTGCGTTTTCATAAAGTCGCAGGGTTCATATTCGTACGACACCACCATAGGGGTGATGTTGAGTTCCGACAGGTTGTCCACGAACTCCTTTTCGCTGCTCAAGGCAAACATCTTGAGTACCGCCATATCGGTCTTATCGTCGCCGTCTTTGGTTCTTCCGTTGCGTTGGGCAATCCAGACGGACTGTTGTTTTTCGGTGACTGCGTAGCGCATATAGGAGGAAACGTGCATGGAGTTCTGGTAGAAGTCGCGGATATGGCCGCCCCGCATGATGCGGAACATCTTGTTCATCTTGCCGATATCCACCACCAATTCGCCCTCCATCAGGTTGCTGCCAAAGGTGATTTCAGTGGTTTCAATACCATTGTCGAAAAGAAGCGTTTGCAGGATGGCGGCATCCAGCAGGATGTCGCGGTGGTTGGAGATGAACATCCGTTTTCGTCCATCCTTTAGTGTTTCGAAGCCGCTGGCTGTAAGTCCATTTGAGGTCTTCTCTATAATGGAACGGATGGCCGGATACATGATGGTGATTTGGAAATCGTATACGCTGCGGAAGTTGCGGAACAGCTGTTGAATCTCTTCTACTTTCTTCCCGGGGAATAGGTAGTTGACGATGGCCGGCAGGTATGGGCTGTCGGCTACGCGCTGTGCCGCCGCAGGGATTTCGGCATCATTGTATGGACGGATTTCATCATAATTGTGTTTCATGGCAGTTTATTTGCGATTATCAATGAATTTGATGGGCTTTCTCTTCATCTCTGGAAATTGGATGGCCCGAATGTGGTCGATGCTGTCGTAGCGAATGTCGGGGGCCACGCGCAGGCGAGCGCGGAAGCGGTCTTTGAGGTCTTTGGTCATCTCCTCTTCATCGGTGCGGTTGCAGCCCACTACGACGGTCACGCTGTCGGTGCCAATCTCGTTGGAGTTCACCTCTACGATGTAATTCTCCACATATTCCACATTATCCAACACATCGAAAATGGTGGCCGGATAAAGGGTAGTGCCCTTGAGTTTGATCATCTGGTTTTTCCGGCCGATGATGGGGCTGATACGCATGGTGGTGCGGCCGCATGAGCAAGGCTCGTAATGGAACTGCGCGATGTCGCCCGTCTTGAAGCGCAACAGCGGCATTCCTTCCACACCGAGGGTGGTAACGGTCAGTTCACCGATCTCTCCTTCGGCTACGGGGTTGTCGTTTTCGTCTAGTAACTCACAGATAATCAGTTCGGGATGGTGGTGTCCGCCCTTACCGGCCTCGCACTCGCAGAAGGTGGTGCCCATCTCTGTGGAGGCGTAAGTGGAGTAGAGATCGATATCCCATTTCTCTTTGATACGTGCGCCCAGCAGGTTCAATGAGAAGTCCTGGTTGCGAAGATTCTCGCCGATACAAACCGCTTTTTTGATGGAACTGTTGCGGTAGTCGATGCCGTTTTTCTCCGCGTATTGGATGATTTTCAAGATGAAGGACGGTACGCAGATGATGGCGTCGGGTTTCATGCGGCGGATGGTGTCCCACTGGAGTTCGGGGATTCCGTTGCCTACACGAATCACGCTGGCGCCCATCTTCACGATGCCGAGGAAGTAGGCGAGTCCGGCCATGAAGCGCTTGTCGATGGTGGTCATCAGCTGGTAGATTTCGCCGGGATGGCCTTGCGCGCAAGTGAACGAGATGGCCTCGTTGTACGCAAGCCTGTCAAGGTCATGTTGCGTCATGGCGAAGGTGGTCGGGTCGCTCAGTGTGCCGGAAGTGGTGATATAATCCGCTATCTTGCTCTTTTCCACGCAGAAAAAATCCTCATTGTGCAGTTGCAAATCCTCTTTCGTTGTCACGGGAATATGCTGCAAATCTTCCAAAGTCTTGATTTTGGAAATATCAATGTGATTTTTTGAGAAAAGATTTTGGTAGAATTTGGAATGGGCTTTCAGGTATTGCAAATCCTCACGCAATTTCTCCTCTTGGAATGCCTTGATGACATTTCGCGGCTGGAATTCTATTTCGGGTTTGAACATATTAATACGATGTGGGGACGCATGGCGTGCGTCCAAATGATACATTACGGCAAAATATTGATTTCGTGTAGCCATTCTACAAATTTGAAGCGCCACTGGGCGGCTTCAGGGGCCTTGCTCTCATCCATCCCATAGCCATGTCCGCCGGTATTGTACAGCAAAAACACGTGCTGGATGTGCTGTGCGGTGAGGGCGCGGTCGAGGTTGACGGAGTTCTGGTACATGACGACAGGGTCATCGATGGCCGTCACGAGGAAGGTGGGCGGCATGTCGGCAGGAATCTGCAACTCCATGGAGTACTGATCCTGTTGTTCTTTAGTGTAATGGCGGGTGAGCAGGTTGCGGCGTGAACGCTGGTGGGCGATGCTGTCTTGCATGGAGACCACAGGATAGACCGGTACCACAAAGTCGGGACGGTTACTGTACTCGCACAAGAGGCCGAGAGGGGCCAAGAAACAGGTGTCGTGATAAACGCCGGCCATAGTCACGAGGTGGCCGCCGGCCGAGAAGCCCATTGCCCCAATCTTGTGGGGGTCGAAGTGCCAGCGTTCAGCATTAATGCGCAGAAGTTGGATGGCATGCTGCAGGTCTTGGATCATAGCAGGATGATGATACCCCTTGTTGCCGGTACGATAGCGGAGCACGTAGGCGTTGATGCCCTGCGTGTTGAGCCATTCCGCCACACCAAAGCCTTCGGTCTTGATGCCCATTAGATGGCTGTAACTACCACCAGGACAGACAATCACCGCAACACCTGTGTTGGTGGAGTCGGGTGCGGGATAGCAGTGCAACTCGGTGGGCCACAGGTGGTGTGGTTTATGGTATTTCCACAATTTGATAACCTGATGCTGTGCTGCGAGCCATCCCATCGACAGCAAGCAGACGCATAAAAGGAGTATCTTTTTCATCATATAAAGATTGAATTATAAAATCTGTTTGATTTCTTCTGCGGAGAGTTGCGTGTATTTCAAGTCAGCAGGTTTCCCCTCCACAATAGAAAAATCCACTCTAAACATTTCTTCATCATAAAAAGAAAGTTTAGAATGCGTGTCAGGATTGCATTCAATATAAGTTATTTTATTGATATCCAAATTTTTGGCATCACAAATCTGCTGAATCAGAGAGCCGCCAGTGTAGGTGATGGAACTGCCAGGATTGTCTTGGTACAGTTCGGTGGTGAGGATAATGGTAGTGTCGCCTCGTTGAATCAGTTTCAAACCGCACTTGGAGGGCATGTCCCACTGACCGGCAAAATCAAAAATCTCATCATAATATTTCGGAGGAACTTTCATGGTAATATTTTGATTTTAAGATTATTAGCGAAGGTTAACTTTAGAAGCGGAGCGGTCCACATCTTTACCAAAGGTCTTGTTGGCCAGTTTGCGGTTACGCGGGCGGTAGGTGCCGTCTTCCATCTCACGAAGCACCACATTGGTGAACAGCTTGAACATTTTTTCTTCCTGAGTCTCATCCTGATAGAATGATTTCCAAGCATATTCGTACAACTCCTGTAATCTCTCAGGGGACATGTGTTTAGGCTGATACACCACCTGTCCGGCGTTGTAATGGTCCCAGTCGTGGTCGAAGATACGGCCTTGTCGCATCAAGTCGTCGTAAGCCTTGGTGTGCGGGAATGGTGCCAGCACGGTGAACTCGGCCAAGTCTAAGTCAATCTTCAGGAGGAAGTCAATCAGGCGGAGGATGTCATCTTCTGTCTGGTTGTCGAGACCTAAAAGGATGGTTCCTTCCACGCCGATACCATAGTCGTGATAGCGTTTCACACGTTCTTTGATATAGTCGGAGGTGTCGTAAACGGCCTGATAGACGTACCAGGCGCCTGCCTGTGCGGCGAGGTCCAGCACTTCGGGCTTGTCTTCAATGGTATGGCTGATCCATTTTTTCTTCAGCGGAATCATCTCGCGAAAGAGGTCCATTTCCCATTCCGTACACTGTGCCAGTGAGTTATCTACGATGAAGAGACGGTTGTTGTCGATGGTCTCGAGCTCTTCGATGGCCTTTTCCACTGGACGGGGGCGGAAGCAGCGGCCTCCAAGGTAGGATACGGCGCAGGGGTAGCAGCTGAACTTGCAGCCGCGGGAGGCGTGGAACAGGTCCACCATTTGCACACCCTTGTGGTTGTAAAGTTCCCGTTTGTAGAGGTCGCGGCGGGCGGGACCCACCAGTTCAATCGGGGGCTGTTTGCCCATAAAGTTATAGACCTTTTTTAGTTGGCCTTTTCTTAAATCATCAAAAACCTGCTCCTGTCTTCCTTCGGCTTCGCCCAAGAAGATGCTGTCGGCATGGAGCAGTGTCTCCTCGGCATGGAGCATGGTGGAGATACCGCCGAACATCACCTTCTTGCCTCTGCGGCGGTATTCGTCGGCGATGGCCCAGCCACGCTTTACCTGCGTGGAGAGCATCATGGAGATGGCCACGGCATCGCATTCCTCATCAAAATCCAGCTCCTCCACATTTTCATCAGTAAAAGAGACATCCACATATTCGGGCAGGCAGGCTGCATACACGACCGGACCGTGAGGGGGCAATGTAAAAGTGGTCTGCCCAGGTAGTTTTTTCCACTTGGGATATATCAATTTTAATTTCATATCTCTCTAAAATATTGGATGATAAAACGATTATTAAGACTCCAGAATCTCCAAGATTTTGATAGCGCATTCGCTGATGATGCTACCAGGTCCGAAGATGGCTGCGGCACCGGCTTTATAGAGGAAGTCGTAGTCTTGCGGCGGAATTACGCCACCCACCACCACGATAATATCCTCGCGGCCGAGTTTCTTGAGTTCCTCAATCACCTGCGGCACCAGCGTTTTGTGGCCGGCGGCGAGGGAGGAGACACCCATCACATGAACGTCGTTCTCCACAGCCTGCTTGGCAGCCTCTGCCGGAGTCTGGAACAGCGGTCCCATATCCACATCGAAACCGATGTCGGCATAGCCGGTGGCGACCACTTTGGCACCACGGTCGTGGCCGTCCTGGCCCATCTTGGCCACCATGATACGGGGACGGCGTCCCTCTTTCTTGGCGAAAGCGTCGGCCATAGCGCACGCCTTCTTGTAAGAATCGTTGTCTTGCTGTTGTGAACTGTACACGCCTGTAATCAAATTAATTTTCGCTTTATAACGTCCGAATACTTTTTCCATTGCGTAGGAAATCTCGCCGAGGGTGGCGCGCTTTTGGGCGGCGTCGATGGAGAGCGCCAGCAGGTTGCCCTTGCCGCTCTTCGCACACTCGGTGATGGCTTCGAGGGCGGCCTGAACTTCCTCGTTGTTGCGTTTGGCACGCAGTTCCTGCAAACGCTTGATCTGCGCCTCGCGCACCACGGTGTTATCGACTTCGAGAGTTTCAATCGGGTCTTCCTTCTCCAAACGGTATTTGTTGACGCCGATGATGCTTTCGGTACCGGAGTCGATGCGGGCCTGCTTGCGTGCGGCGGCCTCCTCGATACGCATCTTCGGGATGCCGGTCTCGATAGCCTTAGCCATACCGCCGAGCGATTCCACCTCCTGGATGTGTTTCCAGGCGCGGTGTGCCAACTCGTTGGTCAGTGTTTCTACATAGTAGGAACCAGCCCACGGGTCCACCACACGGCATACGTTAGTTTCTTCTTGGATGTAAATCTGCGTGTTACGTGCGATACGAGCGCTGAAATCGGTCGGCAGGGCGATGGCTTCGTCGAGAGCGTTGGTGTGCAGCGACTGGGTGTGACCGAGGGCTGCTCCCATAGCCTCGATGCAGGTACGGGCCACATTGTTGAACGGGTCTTGCTCGGTGAGCGACCAGCCGGAGGTCTGCGTGTGGGTACGCAAAGCCAACGATTTCGGGTTCTTCGGGTTGAAGGTGCTCACGATCTTGGCCCAGAGCATACGGGCGGCGCGCATCTTGGCAATCTCCATGAAGTGGTTCATGCCCGAGCACCAGAAGAAGGAGAGACGCGGTGCGAATGCGTCGATGTCCAAGCCGGCTTTCACACCGGTGCGGAGGTAATCCCAGCCGTCGGCCAGCGTGTAGGCCATCTCGATATCGGAGGTAGCACCTGCCTCCTGCATGTGGTAGCCGGAGATGGAGATGCTGTTGAATTTCGGCATATTCTGGGAGGTGAACTCGAAGATGTCGGCGATGATGCGCATGGAGTGTTCCGGTGGGTAGATGTAAGTGTTACGCACCATGAACTCCTTCAAGATGTCGTTCTGGATGGTACCCTGCAACTCTTCGAATTTGGCGCCCTGTTCGAGAGCGGCCACGATATAGAATGCAAGGATGGGCATCACGGCACCGTTCATGGTCATGGAGACGGACATCTTGTTGAGCGGAATCTGGTCGAAGAGCACTTTCATGTCTTCCACTGAGCAGATGCTCACGCCGGCCTTACCCACGTCGCCCAAAACGCGCTCGTGATCAGCATCATATCCGCGGTGAGTGGCCAAGTCGAAGGCCACGGACAGACCTTTCTGACCGGCGGCGATGTTGCGGCGGTAGAAGGCGTTGGACTCCTCTGCGGTAGAAAAACCAGCGTATTGGCGGATAGTCCACGGACGCATCACGTACATGGTGGAGTAGGGACCACGCAGGAAGGGAGCGATACCAGCAGCATAGTTCAGATGCTCCATCCCTTCCAAATCTTCTTTCCCATAAACCGGCTTGCAAGGAATTTGTTCCGCTGTAAGTCGGTTAAAATCAATGTGATTCACTTTTGACCACTCCTGAAAACTCTCGTTGCTTTTCGGGGCGGTTCTGTGAGTGACTTTACTAAAATCAGGACGCATAATATTATTTTGATTTGATATTGATTATCTTTTAAATGAAGCGACAAAAATACAAAAATGTTAGGAGTTATGGCAGATGAATTTTCATTTTTTTACAGACTGTCGCGGATGGCGATTAATTTCTCTCTTATCTCGCGCAGAGTGGCTACCGCTTGCGCCTGTGATGCATGCTTGCCGTAAGCCCGTTTCAGCTCATCTTTC
>JAEEGG010000723.1_pt1 | contig 97306 bp, 65 predicted proteins | sample 9134161 | NCBI WGS metagenome assembly JAEEGG01 (sample SAMN16246543, study PRJNA631951) | gut metagenome | biome: gut microbiome; feature: rumen; material: CR-attached | host: Bos | place: Iran: Karaj | collected 2018-10
ACAGCAATAGCGCGTCAGTACCCCCTGTTCCCATTCCGAACACAGAAGTGAAATGTCGTTGCGCCGATGGTCGTGTGGCTTCCCGCCATGTCAGAGTAGGTAATTGTCAGGCACCCCTTCAGGGAGGAGTTAGGTTTCTAGCTCCTCCTTTTCCTTTTGTACAGATGTATTTAAGCTCGTTTGGATTAACCACTTCCCGTTTTCCTGTTCCATCTGTTATACGCGCACGGGTTCGTAAAAAACATTGGATAACTTTTACTTTTTAGATCATGAGATGCTTTTGCTTAAAGCTATTTTCTCCCTGCAACCCAGGTTAGTCCCCAATGGAAAGCCGCATCCAGATCCCTGTGTCCTGGATAAAACTGAACTATTTTTTCAACACTGAAAGTTTCATCATTCATATTTTCCAAAAGTGCCAGACCACACATTCTGTGGCGTGTATTGTAGTCATCCATTTTCACAACAATGTCTTCTGCACCTGGGTATTTAATAGTCACTGTTGCATCAGCTTCCTGCCAGTTTGCCACACCTTCATAAATAAATGTATAAACAAGGATTCTCTTTATCAAAGCAATCTGATTACCATTAATCCTTAAATTTTCACCAGCTTCAGAAGCTCCGGTTCTGTCATCGGCGTCCAGTGCAATATACGGAGAATTAGTAAGTGTTCCGAAATTATTGCCTAAAGCCTGTACAGATCCTTTATATCCGTCTTTTAATTCGAAAAGACAGCCCAAATCAAGATCTATTCCTTTGCCACCGCCAAATAATCCGGATATAAAACCTTTGTTTCTTGGTTTGGAATTCCAATTCAAATTAACCAGAATTTCTCCTAGACTGGAGGATTCTCTTTTTTTTAGATTTATCTTTTGTCCTTTTTGCAGATTTATAGTCATCCTTTACCTCTTTAATCTATGCTGTTAAATTCATGATGAGAGAAGGATTAGAATATGTCGTCATAAGTTCTTCTTCAAGAACTTTTATTTAAAAATGTGATGGAATTATATCTAATTGGATGAACTACGTATGAAAGGTAACTCTGCCGTTGTTTTATATCATATTTTTTGAAAATATGCCGACTGCCTGTCTTTTCTTTTATTTTCAACACTCGCCTCAGCAGATCAGATACCCGTTCAGAATCGGGATCATCTGCAGATGTGACGCAGGCTATACAGCATTCTTGAACCTTTCCAGTTGTTCGCTTATGCTCCTGATTACACCTTCAGGATCTTTTTTCCAGTCTACTGTCCAGAATCTGATGATCCTCCATCCCAGATCCCTCAGGATCCCCGGCTGACCCACAAATCTGTCAGCACAGCACGGAGTGCTTTTGTAAACTAAGCCGTCAGCCATAATTCCGGCAACATACCTTTTCGGATCTTTTGGATCTTTTACCGCCAGATCTATTCTGAAGGAGGATGTACCGATACCTGTTGTCGTATCATATCCCTGTTTTCTCAGCTCTGCGGCAAGCTCGGAGATCAGATAGTCCTTTTCCATTTTTCTGCTGTCCAGCTGTACAGCCGTGTTCATGGATCCCTGGCGTGCGTATTTAAGGAATTCGAACAGACCTGTTACACCTTTGGATGTTGTAGCCGTGATCCTGGCGTCTTCATACTCAAGAGAAGTGAAAATCACCATTTCCTTTTTTGCTCTGGTAAGAGCTACATTAAGTCTTCTTTCGCCTCCGTCTCTGTTGAGCGGACCGAAATTCATGGAGGATTTACCGTTTTTATCCTTGCCGAAACCAACGGAGAATACAATTACGTCTCTCTCATCGCCCTGAACATTCTCAAGATTCTTTATGAAGATCGGTACCTTTTTAGAATCTGCAGTCTTCTCAAGTTCCGGGTTGCTTCTGAACATGGCTGCAAGATCATCTTCTATCTGACTCTGCTGACGGCTGTTGAATGTCACCACACCGATACTTGTGTCACTGTTGTCAGGGTTTTCCAGAAATGCTTTTATGTAGGATACCACTTCTCTGCTTTCATTTCTGTTTACGCCCGTTCCTCCGCGATCATAGGTGCCGTTCACATAGTGGTATGATATTTTTGAATTCATATCATCAGGTGACGGGAAGGTATAGAGCTCTCCGTCATAGTACATTTTGTTGCTGAAGGCGATAAGACTTTCATGGCGAGATCTGTAGTGCCAGGACAATGTTTTCATAGGCATGCCCAGGGATATGCAGTCATCCAGCACGCTTTCCAGATCTGCGGTTTCCTCATTTTCTTCACGTTTTGATTCGAAGAATTCTGTTGGAGGCATCTGCTTTGGATCGCCTACAATAATGACCTGAGTACCGCGTCCGATGGCGCCGACTGCCTCTGAAGTCGGAAGCTGGGATGCTTCATCAAAGATCACCAGATCAAATCTGTATTTACCCGGTGCCAGGTACTGAGCCACTGAAATAGGACTCATCAGCATACATGGAGCAATTTCAGGCATCAGATCCGGCAGATTGCTGAAGATCTGTCTGATGGTCATGTTGCGTCCGCGGCTTCTTTTGGCCTTTTCAAAGAAAACGATTTGTTCATTTAAGGATTTGTTTTCCGTAATTTTTGCCTTGCGTTCCCGGAGTGTTTCCTGCAGCTGACAGCGGGAGAGATTATTGAACCGATCTGTCTGTTCTGAAAACTGCCTGATTTTATCTTCAAAAATTTCGTGATTGAAAGATGAGATTCCCGGGTTCCCGGAGAACTGCCATTCAGCAAGAGATCCGGCGAAGACGGCTTCGGCATAGCGATCCGGAATTTCAGTGGACATTCTGTCATTCATCAAATCATCGGCAATGACTTTAAATCCTGCATTCTTCATTGCCTCAAGACGTTTGTTGATTTCGATCCAGGAGGGGAGTTTACCAGTTTTTACAAGCCATTCGGTGGTTTTTGTCGTAAAACTGCTGAGATTGTCCGGTATGTATTCCTTTTTCATACCGCACCATTTTATGATTTCAGCTGACAGTCTGTTTAAATTCTCAAGACTTTCCCTGTATCCGGATATTTCTTCAAATTTACTCCTGATTTCATTAGCCCCGTTCTTCTTCAGAGCGTTTATGAGTTTTTTCCTGTCTGCCGTTGACAGATCCTTACTGATGGCATTATTGGCAATTTTCAGAGTTTCAAGAACAGTCGAGGCTCTTGCCGGTTCCCTGACAATAAGTCTGGTCAGATCGTGATCGACATTTTCCAGATAATATGTCAGTTCTTTGAGCTCTTCACGGCTGCTGCTTATGTTTAATGCTGTTTCGATAATTGAAGAGAAAGTACCGCTGTCAATACGGACGTCAGTTCCGAGAGCCTGTTTCAGTTTTTTCAGTGACTTTGAGTGACCCAGCATGCGAAACAGAACAAATCTTGTTTCATCAAGGTTCCACTGCTTTTTTTCTTCTCTGAGGTTCAGACTGAAAATATCTTCGCCGTTCGGTCCGAGACTTTTCATTTTTTCCAGGATATCCGCTGAAAGTTCAATCGCTTTCGCCGCCTTCTGAGCAAAACCGTTCCAGTCGGATATGGCAAGCAGACTGCAGTTGATGTCACTGCCGGAAGCTATTTTACAGGCTGAATCAATTACCGCCCCCAGTCTGCTCAGTGTCATCAGTCCGCAGTCAGTTTCCGTGAGTTCTGAAAGCAGTTCGGAGCAGTGTAAAATTTCATCGCATAATGTACTGTATTCTGAAGCAGAAACATCAAGCGGAGCACGTGGTGCAGATAAAAGACTGCTTCCGTAGTAAGTGTACTCCGACAGCTTTTTCCCTTTTGCCAGGATCCTGAGTTCTCTTGATGCTGCATCAGCCTCTTCGATATTTTCATGCTTTATCTGCAGCAGTTCATTTTCAGTAAGGACAGAAACCGGTGAAGTCTGAAGGTGTGACAGTCTGCACAGAGCCATGTAAACTGACATTCCCAGGTGAACCGGTGCATGCAGAGCGTCAACCTGACTGTTCAGCTCGTCTCTCAGACGGTTAAGTTTGTCTTTTATCACGCTGTACTCTGCTGATGGCTCCGCGGATTCTTTTTCCGGTGCTTTGATTTCCAGTTTTTCCAGAAATTTTGATTTGGTCAGCTGGTTGGAGTGGAGTTCAAGACAGTACGGACCAAGTCCGAGATTATCCAGACGCTCTTTTACAACTTCAAGGGCAGCCATCTTTGCTGCAACGAACAGAACCTTTTTATTTCCTGCAAGAGCCGAGGCTATGATGCTGGTTATGGTCTGGGATTTGCCGGTACCCGGAGGACCCTGCAGTACAAAACTTTTTCCGCTGTCAGCCGCCTTAAGAGCGTCCAACTGACTGGAATCAAGCCGCACCGGCTGACAGAGATCTCCGTATCTGATCCTTCTGTCAACCGTGCCCGGATTTTCACTGTCATCAAATTTTGCCACATCAGTGAATCTGGCTGCCAGCAGAGCTTCATATACAGGGCTGTTTTTCTTAAGCGTTTCGCTGTTGCTGCTCAAATCCTGCCACATGACAAATTTGCGGAAAGAGAAATTTCCCAGACATACAGTTTTCAGGATCCTCCATCCCTGAGGCAGAACCTCCTGGATAGTGTCCTTTATGGCGGCAACGTCAACACCGTAGTCATCAGTCGGCAGCATATCAAGTTTTCCGAGATTGATACCGAAGAGCTGGCGCATCATTTCAACAAGAGAATAGTTGAGAATTGGCTCCTCATCTCTTACCTTAATGGAGTAAACATCGTTTCTCAGATCTCTCTTTATGTCTACCGGCAGCAGTAGCAGAGGAGCCTCCTTCTGCTTTTTACCCGCCGTATCATCAGACCACATGACGCTGTAGAGGGAAAGAAAAAGGGAGTTTGCTCCGTTTTCGTCATAGGAGAGTTTTGCATCAGATGCTATTTTCTTAAGCAGCTGCGGAAGCTGACGGCCTGATGTGTTCCAGACGTAAAGAGCTCTGCTGCCGTCCAGAAAGTTTGAGGTCAGATTCTGGAGATCACCGGTGATTTCCATGGTTTCCGGATTGAAACAGTTTTTGATAAGGTTCTCATCAATATCGCATTCCACCAGCTTGAAGAATTTGTCATCGTATTTGCGCAGTGTATCCTCAAGGTGCTCCGGATTATCGCTGAGAATTCTGAGAACGGCACCGGATGAGGTTCTCATATTAAGAAGTCTGTTTCTGGTGGTCAGATCAAGAAGCTTGTTCTCCCACTGTTCCTCCTTTGTCAGTTTTTCATGACGGTCCAAATCCGTGATCCGTCTTCTGATCCGGAAACTGCCTGATTCAGGATCATTTCTGTTTATGAAACGGGGATCGTCATTGAGGATCAGCGAACCGTCCTGAGCCCTGGAAATTGTAGGAAGCGGTTTGATGTTGTGCTGCCTGCATGCTCTGATGTTTATGCAGTATTCGAATTTCATTTCTGCGAAATTCTTTTTTGCCATATTGACCGCACTGCCGAAATTCACATTGTCATTAGTTGAACATGTCGTTTCCACAGGCAGCAGCTTCTGAGTTTCTATTGCTCTGAATATTTCCTGGCGATCAGTAATAACGGCATCAATCAGATCTGTGTCATCGGAAAGCAGAACTCCCGCTAAAGCGTGTCCCTCAAAGACGCAGATTACCGGATAAAGCCCCACCGCCTCCAGCAGTGATGCAAAGAAGCAGGAGGTATCAAGACATGTTCCGGTTTTTTCCTCCAGGATCATGTTGAATATTCTGATCCGCTGGGCACTGAAGAATGATGCAGGGGGCAGTCTGTAGGAAAGGTTCAGATCCAGCATTGCAAGGTACAGAGCTTCCGCTTCAAGTGCCGTATACTGCTCATCGTCCCGATATCCGAGAAAACCTCTTGATGAGGAGAATCTGGAAAGGATTTCTTCTCCGGATCTGGAAACAAGAGTACGCAGTTTTGCTTCAGCTCTTGTAATTATTGAGGGGACGGCTGATGAATTTGGAGTAACGAAGGATGCAAGAAGTTCAGGATCTCCTGTCCACTGGTTAAATGCAGTTATTTCCACCGGCTGGGATTTTTTTGCTATGGTGCTGCCTTCTGCATTAAAAATCTCCACATCAATGGCAGAAGAAATGTTTTCTGTAAGTTCAGCAAACACGACAGGATTAAGGATCAGTTTTTTCAGATTGTTGGATATGGAAACAGTTTCTCCCGCCTGGATCAGATCCGCCTTCAGCTCCATAGGGTTAAATATATTGAGATGGTTGGATATGACTATGGTCAGATCCTCAAGATCCTCATCTTTGCCGGTAAAGGTTATGTCGGTGATCGGCTGATAGTTTTTCTGGTAGAGCGAAAGATTGATGTATGGAAAACTGGTTATGACTATTTCAACAGTTTCCTTCAAACTGAAGTTTGCATTATGGTTGACTCTGTTTTCTTTTCCTTTCTCTGTCATCTCAGCCTCTTTTTTCGTATGCTCACCATCAGACCTGTGTCCGAAATCTCCATGATGTCATATTTTAGGACATTTTGTAAATTTGTGTGAGCCTGTACAGGCAGGATCGTCTAAAGAGTTGACTAAAATCTATTAATCAGCTGAAGAATGATTCAGATGAAAATTACGGAGTAAATGCTGCTGAAAAACAAACGGAAAAGAACCTGACAAAAACGGTATTTTCCTGTTATATCTTGAAGAGCAGGGAGAAGTGGTAGTACCGAAGAATCTGCTGAGGAATTTTCAAAGGAAATTTCCTGCAGAAAGCAGGAAATTCTTACAGCAAAAAAAGTTTCACTGATATTTTAGTTAAGATCGTACTGCTTGAGTTTCTTGCGCAGAGTGCCGCGGTTGATTCCCATTATTCTTGCAGCCTTGGTCTGGTTGCCTCTGGAGTACTGCATCACTACATCAAAGAACGGAGCCTCAACCTCGTTCATAACAAGATTGTACAGATCATCAAGCTTCTGCTCGCTTGGAACCTGGTTTAAAAAATTTCTGATAGCCAGCTCTACGGAATCACGCAGAGGCATCTTTGTCGGCTCATGTGTCTGTGCACTTATGGTGGTTGTAGATAAGTTTACTGCCATGTTTTTCTGTTCTAACATCTCTTTTAACCTTTTCGTTGTAATGTCTAGTAGAAATCTCTCTGTATGCATATTATACAAAAAAGTGTGACTAACTTCACTAATTAATATTAAAAAATATTAGGTTCATTCCGGATATGAAAATTAAATTTTGACGGGATTCAATAATTCAATCCGGTAAATTTTATTTTCTGGTTCCGGAAATTCTGCTCCATTCCTCCCTGCAGCAGATCCCGTCCATCTCAAACCACTGAGAGTAAATCCCGGCTATTTCCTCTGCCTGGGTTTCCAGAATTCCGGACAGTGCCAGGTGACCTCCTGGTTTTACCAGTCCTGCGATATCTGGGGCCAGATCTCTCAGTGGACCTGCAAGAATGTTTGCCACCAGCACATCTGCTTCGAGTTTTTCCGGCCGTTTTTCCGGAAGATATACCTCTATTCTCCCTTCGACACCGTTTCTTTTTGCGTTGTCTTCAGTTGCGTCCACGGCCTGAGGATCAATGTCGATTCCCACAACCATGCCTGCTCCAAGTTTAAGTGCTGCTACAGCAAGAATTCCGGAACCGCAGCCGTAGTCTATAACCATGCGATCCTTCAGATCTGCTCCGTCGAGAAATTCAAGGCACATGGCTGTTGTGGGATGTGTTCCGGTGCCGAAGGCAAGTCCCGGATCCAGCATTACATTGACAGCTTCCGGTTCCGGAATTTCGCACCAGCTCGGACAGATCCAGAGGCGGTTTCCGAATTTCATCGGATGGAAGTGCTCCATCCATTCTCTTACCCAGTCTTTGTCTTCCAGCTGTTCCACCTTGCAGTGAGCCTGATCCTTCATTGTCTTTTCAATAAAGGCAACTATTTTAAACGGATCCGTATCGGCCTCGTAGAGACCTGTCACCACTGTATTCTTCCACAGTTTTGTGCTTCCGACGGGAGGTTCGTAGATTGGCACATCCTGGGCATCCATATAGGTTACAGCCTGGGCTCCGCTGCCCTGGAGCATGGATGAAACCTTTTTAACCTTTGTCTCGTCAACCGTGACCTTAATTTGAATCCATGGCATTCTGCTTCACCTCCTGATATTTGGTCAGATCCGCAAATTCCCGCTCAGCGAAAATAATTATCTTGCGGCATATCTTCTCTGCGATCTCACTGCTTCTTGTGTAGATGTAAATAACTTTTTCACCGGAATCTATGCGGCTGTCTATACCAACGCCCTTGACGGCTTCCGCATTGACCATTTCGATGTTACGGTAGCCGATTTTCAGCAGATTTCCCGTGGTTTTAACCCATTTCAGATTATCGATTCCGCCGGCCATCTTCATTGTACGTATGGCAAGGAGGCTGAGATCCTTGGAATCCTTGCGATCACTGATCAGTCTGATCCTGACATTTTTATGTTTCTTAATTTTCCATGAAAGCGTACTGATCTTCACATAGCTGAGCAGGTACATGGTGGTGAACAGGTAGGAACCGGCACAGGCCAGCAGAAAGATCAGATTGGAATTATTGTTTGTACCGATTAAAGTAATTGGATTGATAAAGTTAATATTTTCGTGTCCATAGGTTGTCACAGAAATTTCCGGAAGATACAGACAGAGGAGCATCAGCACCGATGACAGAAGCACGTGAAGGGTGAACAGTCCAGGCCACAGCCACATCAGTGTAAGAAGTACAAAGCATTCGCTGTGAGGAAAGAAACTGGTGATCACGGCTATCATTATGAGAAATATGATTGGAAGTCTTCTGCTGCTTCCAATTTTGAAATACAGAGCAATCAGCATTGCCGGTATGCATACTGCTATGCTGGCGTACTGAAAAATAAACAGATGATCCGTTATATTCGGAATGAAGTCCAGATCCGGATCCGATGTCATAAAATTATATGCTATATCTTCAGAACCGAAGGGCATTAAAAACTGATATGCCGCAGTGGAAAACAGAACCCTGAGAAAAACAGGAAAATTCATTAAAAAGTTTGATTTGTCATGATCTGCAAAAACTCTGATCAGAATACTGTGGATGCAGAAAACAAGAGCGACAGCCACGGCACAGCATATGAGAAGAATGCCGAAATTCAGAAAGCGGGACTGAAGGTATCTTTTAAGATGAAGAGTGTTTGCCGTGATGTGGGATGAAAATGATGCTGTAATAAATGCAGTTGTGAAAGCTGAAATCAGATCTCTGTTCTGAACGTCATGCACAAACAGACTGAGGGCATATCTTAAAAGAAAGAATACGATAACAGTGCTTATCACCTGCCAGCTGCGGGAATTGTTCGGCTCGGTCATGGAGGCGGTCACCGCAAAAAGAACAGGAATGCTGCTTTCAATTAAACTGACAGAACCGGAGACATGACCGGATGATCCGAACACCATACTGAGCAGCAGCGAGAAAGGAACCAGTGCTACCGGGATCAGCATCATTCCGATGCGGATTAGAAAAGAAGAGGACATGCCGACCTGCAGATGTTAAAAATGTGACAACCGGCACATTTTACCAAAGCTGTATAAATAATGCATCAGATACAAAACAAAATTGTTCATTTTTTTATCAGCTTTCCTCGGTGAAGTCTGTGTAAACACTTCGACTGATTTTGAGAAAAATGCCTTTTGTCCACTCTCGCTGTTTCAGGATTCTGATGTAATATCTGCTGATCTCTGTTAAAATTTTCCAGTCGGTTTGATTGAAGGTTTTTTATGGCTAAGACAGGAAATACGGGAATTAAGAGAATAGTGTATGCCGGCAAGTACAGTATGCAGGGGTACAGGGCGGCATGGAAAAACGAGGCAGCATTCAGACAGGAACTGATGGCAACCTTTGTTTTGACTCTCCTTGCCGTGTTTCTTCCGGAGCTTCCTCTGCTTGATCGTTTTCTTCTTGCCGTGTTTCCATGGCTGGTGATGACGGTTGAAATTCTGAATTCAGCAATAGAGGCAGTGGTTGACAGGTTCGGTGATGAATGGAATGAACTGTCCGGCCGGGCCAAGGATATGGGCTCTGCCGCCGTTTTTACCATGCTGATGGTCACTCTTGCCACCTGGATAGTCATTCTGATTAAGAATTACTGCTGAATAGACGGTTCATGGTGGAAATCAATTCAAAAATAGTCCGTCGGAAGTTTGAAGACTCCAGTCTGCTCCCTGAGGTTTCTGATCCGTATCTGAGGAGGATTGTTCTCTCCCGCGGGGTAAAGAACAGCAGTGAACTGGATCTGTCTCTGAAATCAATGCTTCATTACTCTTCCCTGAACGGTATTGAAAAGGCGAGCGAACTGCTGTATGACGCCATGCTTCGCCGGCTTAATATTGTTGTTGTGGGTGACTATGATGTGGACGGAGCCACCAGCACTGCACTTGCCGTCAGAGTGCTGAGGCGGTTCGGCTGTGAAAACGTCAGTTATTTTATTCCTGATCGGGTTTCCATGGGATACGGTCTTTCCGCTGAAATTGTCGACATTGTTCATCAGCAGCATGGTGCAGAGCTTATAATTACTGTTGATAACGGAATAACCAGCTTTGAAGGAGCCGTGAGAGCCCGGGAGCTGGGTATAAAACTTCTTATAACAGATCATCACCTTTCATCTGAAACTGTTCCTGATGCGGATGTCATTGTCAATCCAAACCAGAACGGGTGTCCGTTTCCTTCCAAGGCTATTGCCGGAGTAGGGGTAATTTTTTATGTGATGGCAGCCCTCAGAGCTCTTCTGTCAGCCAGGGGCTGGTTCGAGGCAAGAGGCATCAGTGTTCCCCTCATGTCTTCCTACCTGGATCTTGTTGCCGTGGGATCTCTGGCCGATGTGGTCAGTCTTGACTGCAACAACCGCATCATGATCAGACATGGAATCGAGCAGATCCGGCGTGGAACCGGAAATCCGAGTTTTCCGATTATTCTTTTCCGCTCTTCAAGAGCCCCGTCCCAGGCCTCAGAATCGGATATCTGTCATCTGATAGCACCGCTGCTTAATGCGGTGGGTCGCATTGACAATATGTCACTGAGTATTGAGTGTCTTCTTTCCGATGATCCTGCACGTATAAACATGATCGTGGATGAACTTCAGAATGTTAATGTACGCCGCCGTGAAATTGAGAATCAGATGCGGAGCACCGCTGTGGGGCTTATAGAAGGGATGGATCTCGGCCGTCTTAACTCCATTGTTCTTTTTGATCCGTCCTTTCATCAGGGAGTTATCGGAATAGTGGCATCAAGACTCAAGGACATGTATTCCCGTCCGATTGCCGTATTCGCCCCGTCCTCGGACGATGAAATCAAGGGATCCGTCCGCTCGGTCACGGGACTTAACATGAAGACAGTGCTGGAAAACATATCCCGAAACTGTCCTGATCTCATATTAAGATACGGAGGCCACGCCATGGCTGCGGGACTTACCATAAGACGGAGCGGACTTGATGCCTTTACCGAAGCCTTCAGATCGGAGGTTGCCGCTGTTATAGGAAACGGCGGTGCAGACAGGATCCTTTACACAGACGGATATCTTCCGGCTGATCATCTGACGCTGGATTTTGTAAGAGCGATAAAATTTCTCGGACCATGGGGCACAAATTTCGAATATCCTGTTTTCGAGGGTGATTTTCTTGTTCAGAGGTGCAGATTCATAAATGAATGCAGACATCTCAGACTGTCCGTGTCGCCAGAGGGATCCACCCTGGAGTACTGTGCCATGCTGTTCAATATTCCACCGCAGATCCAGGGTGCGGATCTGCGTCAGTGCCGGGTAAAACTGTGCTACAGACTGGAGCTGAACAACTGGAGAGGTTCCTTTTATCTGCAGCTGATTGTGGAGGATTTGACCGTGATCGAAAGACTGTCTGCCGATCCGGTTCTCGGCGGGTGTCAGGATCAGTCTGTTTCAGCCAGTCAAGTTTGATGTAGCCATGTCTGTTTTGTGATACAATGCTCAAAATTTGCTAATTCCCGGAAAAGATATGATAGAAATTAATCCTTTAATTGCAAAGCTTGATGAGATAAAGGATCGAACCTCTTCCATAAAGAGTTATCTGGCTTATGATGATAAGCACGAGCGTCTTGAGGAGGTTACGGCAGAACTTGAGCAGCCTGATGTATGGAATGATCAGGAGAAGTCACAGCAGCTCAGCAAGGAGAAATCATCTCTTGAGAATGTTGTCGGCACTGTAGATCAGCTGGAGAATTCCGCTGAGGAGGTGGAAATGTATTTTTCCATGTTCAACGATGAACAGGATGAAAGCTACCTCGAGGAGGCTCAGACCGAACTGTCAAAAATGGAAAAGGCTCTGTCGGAACTTGAATTTGCCCGTATGTTCTCCGGCCCCCATGATGCATCCGACTGCTATATGGATATCCAGTCGGGTTCCGGCGGTACCGAAGCTCAGGACTGGGCTGAAATGGTTCTGCGGATGTATCTCAAATGGAGCGATTCCCACGGTTTCACTCACGAGATTACAGAACTGTCCGAGGGTGATATCGCCGGTATAAAGTCGGCAACGGTAAAGTTTTCCGGTCCCTATGCCTACGGATGGCTGAGAACTGAAACAGGTGTTCACAGACTTGTCAGAAAGTCTCCGTTTGATTCCGGCAACAGACGTCACACCTCCTTCTGCTCGGCATTTGTTTATCCAGAGGTTGATGACAAAATTGAAATTGATATAAATCCTGCGGATCTGAGAGTGGATGTGTATCGCTCTTCGGGAGCCGGCGGTCAGCATATCAACAAGACGGAATCTGCCGTCCGCATTACCCATATTCCGACAAACACGGTTGTGACATGCCAGAATGAAAGATCCCAGTTTGCCAACAGGGATCAGGCAATGAAGCAGCTGAGAGCAAAACTGTATGAACTGGAGCTGAGAAAGAGAAATTCTGAAAAACAGGCTCTGGAGGACAGCAAGTCTGATATCGGCTGGGGAAGTCAGATCAGATCGTATGTGCTGGATGATGCAAGAATAAAGGATCTTAGAACTTCCGTAGAAAACCGGGATACCCAGGCGGTTCTCGACGGTGATTTGGATGAGTTTATAGAAGCAAGCCTCAAGATGGGCTTATAACGTTATAGGGTGTAGAGACAATGAGCGAACAAGAACAGAATGTTGCGGAGAATCCAGAACTTAATCTCAACAATGAAATGAGACAGAGAAGAGAGAAACTGGAGGCCATCAGAGCCGCAGGCATTGCTTTTCCGAATGATTTCAGAAGAGATTTCATTTCAGATGAACTTCACAGACTTTATGATGAAAAGTCAGCAGAGGAGCTCGCAGAGGTAAAGCCGCAGGTTAAAATCGCCGGTCGTATGATGACCCGCCGCATTATGGGCAAGGCATCCTTTGCGACAGTTCAGGACATGGGCGGAAAAATTCAGATTTATGTAACCCGTGACAGTTTTCCTGAGGGCTTTTACAACAATGAGTTCAAAAAGTGGGATCTGGGAGATATTCTCGGTATTGAAGGATATGTTTTCAAAACCAAAACCGGGGAGCTTACTGTTCATGCTGAAAAACTCAGACTGCTGACCAAGTCGCTCCGTCCTCTTCCTGAAAAGTTCAAGGGACTTTCAGATCAGGAAACAAGATGCCGTCAGCGTTATCTTGATCTGATCGCCAACGAGGAGTCCAGACGAACCTTCCAGATCAGATCAAAGGTTATTCAGGCCATCCGCCGCTATCTGAATGATCACCGCTTCATGGAGGTTGAAACTCCGATGATGCAGTCGATTCCGGGCGGAGCCAGTGCACGTCCGTTTATAACTCATCACAATGCTCTTGATATAGACATGTATATGCGTATCGCACCGGAACTTTACCTTAAGCGTCTGGTGGTGGGCGGTTTCGAGCGGGTGTTTGAGCTGAACCGCAATTTCCGCAACGAAGGCATTGACGTAAGACACAATCCTGAATTTACCATGATTGAGTTCTACATGGCCTATGCTGATTATCATGATCTGATTGCTCTGACCGAGGATATGTTCAAGTACATCGCTCTTGATGTGCTTGGTACCAGCAAATTTACATATGCAAAGCCTGGTGAGGAGGGATTTGAAATTGATTTTTCAAAGCCTTTCGAAAAAATGACCATGAAGGAGGCAATCCTCAGGTATGCACCCGGCGTTACCGAGGAGGATCTCTGCGATCTTGAAAGAGCAAAGGCTGTTGCAAAGAGACTTCATATCGAGATTATGGACAGCTGGGAGCTCGGTCACATCTATTCCGCTATTTTTGAGGAGACTGCGGAAGCTCATCTTATTCAGCCTACATTCATTACTGAATATCCTGCAGCAGTGTCGCCGCTGGCCAGAAGAAATGATGTAAAGACAGAGTTTACTGATCGCTTTGAATTTTTCATTGCCGGCCGTGAACTTGGCAACGGCTTTTCCGAGCTTAATGATGCTGATGATCAGGCCGCACGTTTCCGTGCCCAGGTTGCACAGAAGGAGGCCGGTGACGATGAGGCAATGTACTACGATGCGGACTATGTAACCGCCCTCGAGTACGGACTTCCTCCTACTGCAGGCGAAGGCATCGGTATTGATCGTCTGGTTATGCTGCTGACCAATACTCATACCATCAGGGATGTAATTCTTTTCCCTGCCATGAAGCCGCAGGACAGATAAGAGCCGGTTTTGGCAGACGGTTTTGAATCTGAATTTTCAGAGAGGAGCAGGTTGCGAACAGATGTGATCTGCTCTTTTTGTTGTGAATTTTGTGTCGTATGAAAATCGTTTGCCGAAACTGGAATTCCAGGATTTCATTCGTGTGGATTGGCAGTCCGCAAATTTGTGCAGCCCGCTGTGCCGCAATTTAAAAAGGCTGTCTGAAAAGTCTGTCGCCGGGGTAACTTTTCTCTGCCTGCCATCAGAAAGCAGCTTTACGTGAATTGCCGTGCCGGCTCAAAGACTTATGGATCGAATATCAGCCAGATCCGGTTCGATGTCATTAAGGATCAGAGCGTAGTCCCGATCAGATGTGAGAATGTGCAGACTCTGTCGGGCTCTGGTCATGGCGGTGTAGAGGAGACGCCTGTTCTTGTTCCCGATTTCCGAGTCGCTGACATCAAAGGATCTGAAGATGCTTTCATTTACATCCGCTAGGATCACATGATCAAACTCAAGTCCCTTGGCTGCGTGCATGGTGCTGACATAGACACCGTCATTGATGGAAATCGGACTTTCCTTCCCTGCGTTGAGATCAATGTATGGAATATTTGCATAATTCAGTGTTGAGATGTAGCCGGTTTTCATACTTTTGAGCTTGTAAAGAACAGCTATCGACGAACTGCCGTGATCACTGATGATGCCTCGTATCAGATGGACGAGGAGCCGCATTTCTGTTTCAGGATCAGGACAGATCAGGATTTCGGGAAGAGATGCCTGCGGATTCCCCTGCCCGTTTACGGATATATCAATCAGATCGTCCCTGTCGGTGATCCGGCCGGCAATGCATCTTGCCACCTGGCTTATTGCCGGATTGCTGCGGAAATTTGTCCTGAGTTCAATGGATCTGCCGGCATAAACTTTGAAGCCGGCATCCTTCCATGTGATGCCGTTCTGGTAGATGGCCTGGGCTGCATCGGAAAGAATTGTAACGCTGGCAAGATTCGGTTTCGCCAGAGACGACAGAAATTTCAGAGAAGCCCTGGACAGATCCTGAGCCTCGTCGATGATGATGGCATCGAATAAATGAAGTTTTGAATCAGAAGGATCTTCCCCCTTTTCAATGAACTTCAGGGCAAGATTGGGGAAATCCTCATACAGGATCTTTTTGCTGGTCTTCTGATAGTTTTTGAATCTGCCGTACAGTTCCCATATGATTTTCCGATCTTCGGCTCCCAGTCTGCCCTCGCGGCCCCTGCGAATGATCTTCAGGTATTCATCCAGATCTCTGACACGCATTCCCTTGAACCATTTGAACTCGTCGCAGAAAAAAGAGACATCTCGGTTTGAAAGTGATTTGGATAAATGACCGGTTTTGATGATGTCTTTGACCGTTTTGATGAATTCGGGCTCATTCATCAAAAGGAAACCGTGCCCTCTGATATATTTCCAGGCATGACTGTAGATCGTCTCCACTGATATTTCAACATTTTCAAAATCTGCGCTGTTCAGCAGGATATTGCTGTTTTTCTGCTGAGTCATGTATTCAGACTGCAGACTTTCCCTGATCATACTGGTAAGAAAGTTTTTAAGCACCAGATTGTAGGTGAAAATTGCGATGCTGAGAGGCTCCGGGGAAAACAGATTTGTCTGTCCATCGCTGGATTTCCGTTTTGACAGCAGCACGGGAATGGCAAGAGCCCGTTTTACAGCCACTGTGCTTTTTCCGCAGCCGGCGACTCCCCTGACCAGCAGCGTGCCGCTGACATCCATTTCGACGATCTTTTTCTGTTGTTCGTTGAGGATGATGTTTCTGATCATTCTGCCTCCTTCAGCATAGGACAATTTTCCGGCCTGTCAGGATCTGTTTTTCAAAATCTAGCACAAGCCTTTTTTTCGGAGTATGTCAGGCGTCACGAAAAGAAGTTTTCATGACGGGTTTGAATTTTTGTTAAAAAACGGTATTAAAAGCAAAAAATCAAAGTGAAAAAAACGGTATCAAATGAATAAAAATATAGTGAAAAAACGGTACTGAACCGGTTAAAACTGATTGCTGCAACAGAACAAAAATCATTCCTCCGTAGGTAAAATCATCAGCAAATGTCAGACACGGATCCATGGATGAATTTTGTCGAAAATATTCGAAGCATATTACCAGATCGTTGCCGTTACCACAGAAGGATGCCGGACAGGATGGCCAGCAGCAGCTCAGACCGGTTTACATGATTCCCTTCATTCCGGATGAACTTGACGGCAGGTGAAGTATTCTGTTCCGTGTATAAAAGCTGTTCCGGATGGCCGTCGCCTCATCTTTGTGTTGCAGGGCCTTAACATCCTCCTGTTCAAATCTTTTCCGCACATGATTAAAAGTCTCAGAGCGTTTATCCTGCATTGACCTGGCAATTACTCTTTTACCGTCTTTTTTTCTTTGGGATATCAGAAGTATGGGGTATGATTGTATCAGATAGCTTTTTGAAAAAATATTAATAAATATCAATAAATTTGATTAAAAATAATCATTAACAAGAATCGAATAATGAAATAAGATACATCATGATATTTGATTTATTTTAATGTTTACAAGGGGATGCTTATGAAGAATGTTGAAAAATATCAGAGACAGTATTTTCTTCCTCCTGTGGAATGCACTGACTGGGTTCACAAGGATTACATCGCAAATCCTCCAATCTGGTGCTCTGTTGATTTGCGTGACGGAAATCAGGCTCTGATTGAGCCTATGGGACTTGAGGAAAAACTTGAATTTTTCAAAATGCTTGTAGACATCGGATTCAAGGAAATCGAGATAGGCTTTCCCGCCGCTTCTGAAACGGAGTTTGATCTGGCACGCGCCCTGATAGAGCGCAACATGATCCCGGATGATGTTACCATCCAGGTTCTCACCCAGGCCAGGGAGCACATCATACGTAAGACCTTTGACGCCATCAGAGGTGCACCCCGTGCCATTGTTCACCTTTACAATTCCACATCCGTCGCCCAGCGTGAGCAGGTATTTAAAAAGAGCAGGGATGAAATCAGGGAACTTGCTGTGTCCGGGGCAGAGCTGCTCAAGAAACTTGCATCTGAAACAGACGGGGATTTTCTTTTTGAGTACAGTCCGGAAAGCTTCCACGGAACTGAAGTTGAGTATGCTCTCGAGGTCTGCAATGCAGTTCTTGACGTCTGGGCTCCGACAGAGGATAAAAAAGCCATTATCAATATTCCTGCTACGGTTGAAACGGCAATGCCTCATGTTTTTGCATCTCAGATTGAGTATCTGAGTAAAAATCTGCATTTCAGAAATAACGTATACATCAGTCTGCATCCCCACAATGATCGCGGCTGCGGTGTAAGTGATGCCGAACTCGGACTTCTTGCAGGAGCAGACAGAGTGGAGGGAACTCTTTTCGGCAACGGTGAACGTACCGGAAACGTGGACATCATAACTCTTGCCATGAATATGTATGCCTACGGCATTGATTCAGGTCTTGATTTCAGCAATATGCCTCAGATCAGAGCCGTATATGAAAGACTTACCCAGATGAAGGTTCATGAGCGTCAGCCTTATGCCGGAGATCTGGTATTCAGCGCCTTTTCCGGCTCTCATCAGGATGCCATTGCCAAGGGCATGCTTTTCCGTCAGGAAAAACAGCAGAGCAGGTGGACTGTTCCTTATCTTCCTATTGATCCGGAGGATGTGGGCAGAACATATGACTCTGATGTTATCAGAATCAACAGTCAGTCCGGCAAGGGCGGCGTAGCCTACATCCTGTCCAGACACTACTCCATTTCGCTTCCTGCAAAGATGAGGGAGGATGTGGGATATGCGGTCAAGCAGTTTTCCGATGAGCAGCACAAGGAACTCTCGCCGGCGGAGGTCTATGAAATCTTCCAGGAACACTATATTACAAATACTCCTGTCTTTTTCATCCCGGAATGTCATTTCAGTCAGACTGAGCAGGGCATAATGGCAGAGTCGGTAATCAATACCTGCGGGCACAAGTCGAGCATCAAGGCAAACGGCAACGGTCGCCTGGATGCCATCAGCAACACCATAAAGCAGTTCTTCAACATAAGCTATGAGCTTACCATGTATGAGGAGCATTCACTTTCGCACGGATCTTCATCCAAGGCAATCGCCTATGTCGGTATTTCCTGCAACAGCAGTGTTTACTGGGGAGCAGGTATCGACGAGGACATCATCAAGGCCTCAATCAGTGCACTGGTGGTTGCCGTAAACAAGCTTCCTGTCATACAGGGCAGCAATTCGGTCAAGGACGAGAGACTGATCTCCATGATTAACTACATTCAGTCCAACTACAGAACTGTGACTCTGGAAAGCATGGCGCAGGCTTTCAAACTGTCCACGCCGTATTTATCCAAGTTTATCAAGGATAAATCCGGAAAGACCTTTGGTGAATATGTAACCGAGATCAGACTGAAGGCTGCAAAGACTCTGCTTCGCAACAGCAATATGACTGTGGAGCTTATAGCCGAGAAGGTGGGATATCCCAATGTGGAGCATTTCTCCCGTACCTTCAAAAAGTATTTTGAACTGACTCCGGTTCAGTACAGAAACCAGAAACAGCAGAAATGCTAGAGCGGTCAGGAGGATTGAACCGGAACTGTGTTCATTCCTCCGTATCGGGACTGATTATGTTTTCTGCCCAGGCTGCGGCACCGGAACAGTTTTCTGCTGTTCTTTCGTTATCGCAGCGAGTGTTCCCGGAACAGTTTTATAAATTGGCACCATAGTTGCAAAACATCTCTCAGAAAGTTGTTTTTGAGGTGCTTAAAATGATAACAAGTTTACAGGGTGGAAACTCAATACTCAGAGAACTTCAGGCATTGCAGGCTGAAGCGGCAGGTCTTAAGGATCAGAGTCATAATGTGAACGCTGTTCAGCAGGGGGATTTCGGTACGATGCTGGCCAATGCTCTCAATAACGTCAATACCACGATGGTTGATGCGGATAATCTCAGAACCAGATTTGACATGGGGGATGATTCAGTCAGCCTTTCTGATGTGATGATAGCATCACAGAAGGCTTCCATGGCGTTTGAGGCAACTATACAGATCAGAAACAAATGCGTTGAGGCATATAAAAGCATAATGCAGATGCAGGTGTAAAATTTTAGGCAGGGTTGTTTGTTATGGCGGAAAATCACGATTTGGTCGCAGCCGATGATCTGGCTCCCGGCGATAATGTCGAAAATTTGACGAACAAGTCATCCTTAAGCAGGGATGTTTTCCGTCAGATTATTATCGTTCTTTCCCTGGCCATCAGCCTGGTTGTGATAGTTTATGTGTTTTTTCTGAGCAAGGCTCCGGAAATGAGACCTCTCGGACAGTACAATGCTGCGGATCTTGTCAAGGTGCTTGATGTTCTTGATTCCCACAAAATCGAATACACCGTTGACAATACAAGAAGCGGGGGCACCATATATGTGCCAATAGATGATTATCAGGAGATCCTTCTGACTCTGAACCGTGAGGGAGTTGATACAGCCGGCGGGGTCAAAAACGGCAATGAACTTATTCTCAAGGACTCCGGATTCGGAGTAAGTCAGCGTCTTGAGTCGGAGAGACTCAAGTTGAGCAGAGAGCAGCAGCTGGCCTCTCTTATTGAGGAAAATCAGAAGATCGCCAAGGCTACGGTGCTTCTTGCCATTCCGAAGGACAATGTTTTCGCAAGAGACAAGAGAACTCCGTCCGCTACGGTAATGCTCAATGTGAAGGGCGGAGCTACTCTTACCCAGGAGAACGTGGATTCCGTTGTCAATATTGTGGCATCTGCCGTGCACGATCTGTCGCCTTCCAGAGTGACTGTAACCGATCAGTTCGGACGTCTTCTGAATTCCGGTTCCCAGGATATTTCCGCCATGGCATCCCGCAAGGAGTTTGAACTTCAGCAGAGAAAGGAGCAGGAATACAAGCAGAAGATAGATTCCATTCTGATCCCGGTGCTGGGCATCGGCAAGTATACCGCTGAAGTTGATGTGGTACTTGATCTGACCAGGGAGGAGCATACTGCCAAAACCTATAATCCTGATGCTGCAACGGTAAGATCCGAGGTCACCAGGGAGGATCTCAACGGTACCGGAGCTCCGGGCGGTGTTCCAGGTTCCCTGAGCAACCAGCCGCCCGCATCTTCCCAGATACCGGAGGATATCAAGGCAGTCAACAATACAGGCGGAGTCGGCTCATCGGGAATAACCGGTCATGTAAGCCGCGAGGCTACAAGAAACTACGAGATTGACACTGTCATCAGTCACAAGTCCAAAACCTACGGCGGCGTGGCCAAACTTTCAGTGTCTGTAGGCATAGATTACATTACAAAGGAGGGCGGCGAAAAGGCTCCGCTTTCCGATACAGAACTTCATAAAATCCGCAAGCTTCTGGAGGGAGGTCTCGGTATTGATGTCACCCGGGGCGACAATATCGAGGTTGTAAGCGTTCCGTTCAACGAGATTGTGATGGCCGAGCCTGAGGAGGCCGTCAGGGTGTATGAGCAGGACTGGTTCTGGCGGGTTATCAAGATTGTGGCATCTGTTGTCCTGGCGATTGTTATCATAATGATGGTTATCAGACCTATGGTTACAAAGCTTCTCAGTTCCCAGAGCAAGGAGCAGGAGGATTCGGCTGTGGATCTTGATGATTCACTGGCACTTGAGGGTGACGATGATCTTCATCTTATCGCCCAGTCTGTGGAGCATGGAGACTCTATTTATGATGTCAAGAACGGTCAGGTGGTTCTGCCGGATATTCATAAGGATGAGGACATTCTCAGAGCTGTGCGGGCTCTGGTTGCCAATGAGCCTAATCTGACAGCAAAGGTGGTCAAGGATTGGCTTGAGTCGGAGGTTAAGTAAAAATGGCTGAAACGGAACTTTCGGAGGAACAGAAACGTATCCTTGATACCATGACGGGATATGAGAAGGCTGCGGTACTTATGCTCAGCCTCAATGAGGAGGATGCGGCGAAGGTGTTTCGCCATCTTGAACCGAAGGAAGTGCAGAAGCTTGGCATGACCATGGCTCAGATATCTGATTTTTCCCATGAAAGGGTCAATGCCGTGCACCGGTGCTTTATCAATGATATTCAGAAGCATTCCAGCATCGGACTTGATGCCTCCGGCTTTATCAAGGATGTTCTGGTTCAGGCTCTCGGCGAGGACAAGGCCAGCAATCTGGTGGAGCAGATTATTATGGGTTCAGGCGCCCACGGACTTGATTCGCTCAAGTGGATGGACGCACGTCAGGTTGCCAGCATAATTCAGAACGAGCATCCCCAGATCCAGACAATTGTGCTTTCCTACCTTGAGCCGGAGCAGTCAGCTGAAATTCTGAGTCAGTTTCCGGAGCCGGTAAGACTTGATCTGATTATGAGAATTGCTGATCTGGAGGAGGTTCAGCCGGCTGCTCTCCAGGAACTGAACGAAATAATGGAAAAGCAGTTTGCGGGCTCTGCCGGCGCCCAGGCTGCGAAGATGGGCGGACTGAAGGCTGCCGCTTCAATTATGAACTATCTGGATACAAACATAGAAGGTCCTCTTATGGATGCCATCCGGGAGACGGACGAGGAGATATCCCAGCAGATCCAGGATCTCATGTTTGTATTTGAGAATCTGATTGATGTGGATGATCGCGGTGTCCAGACGCTTCTTCGTGAGGTTCCGGGCGAACTTCTGCAGAAAGCTCTCAAGGGCTGCGAGGATGCTCTCAAGGAGAAATTCTTCAAAAATATGTCCAAGCGATCTGCTGAAATGCTCAAGGAGGATCTGCAGGCCATGGGTCCTATCAGGATCAGCGACGTGGAGGCTGCGCAGAAGGAAATCCTTACCATTGCAAGAAGGCTTGCCGATGCCGGAGAAATTATGCTGTCGGCCGGCAACGACAATTTCGTTTAGTCTTTCCTGAGTCCGGATTAAGCAGTAAATGGCTGAAAGCTCCTTTGATAATTCAGAACGTGAGGCCGCAAGACAGCGTGCCAGGGATTCCATTTCCAGCATGGAAAGCCGTTTTGATGATCAGCAGAAACGAAGCGGTGCCAGAACCAATTTAAGTGATCTGAGTGCCTTCAGCCGAAAGGACGATGGCGCACAGAATGAGATTCAGCATCCGCGGAGCAGAAAGCCTTCCTTTGAGGTTGATGACACCTGGGAGGTTGATCAGTCCTTTCGTGAGACAAATGCACTGGGACTTCCGAAAAAAATGTCCCCTTCATCGGCACTCAAGCATGAATGGCCTCCGCGGGATATGTCGTCTGACGTTATTTCAGATCCATCCGCAGGAAGCACTCTGGCCTCCGCATCTGACTATTCCTCTTCCGATGTTCCCACCAATGCTCTCGGTCTTCCGCTGGACTGGGCGGAGAAACGATCTTCAGTTCCCCAGGATCAGGCTGAAACTCTCAGATTTCACAGCAGACCTCTGTCCGGGGATGTTCCCACCAATGCTCTCGGAATACCTGTTGACTGGTTTGAAAGGCGTCTTGCCGAGGAGGAGGCAAAACGTCAGATGGAAGAGGAGGCTCCTCATATAACCCAGGAGGAGATCGATGAAATAAAGAACAATGCCAGGGAGGAGGGCTACAGGGTCGGTTACGACGAGGGCAATGCAAAGGGCTATGAGGAAGGAATGAAGACGGGCATAGCCCAGGGGCAGAGTCAGGGTTACAAGGACGGCTACGCAGACGGCAGGGAGCAGATAGAGAAGGAAATGGCCGACAGCGTTGAATTTTTCAGTCAGTCGGCTGAAAAGCTTGCAAAGCCTCTGGAACTTCTTGATGAAAAGGTTGCTTCATCCCTGGTGGATCTCGGGATCAGACTTGCACGTCAGCTGATCCCGGAACTGTCAAAAAATTCAACCCAGCTTGTGGTCAATGCCGTGCGGCAGGCGGTGGAGCAGCTTCCGGTTTTCAGCGAGGGCGTGGAGATTACATTAAGCCAGCATGATGCGGATATAGTCAGAAAGCATTTTTCGGAGGAATTCAGGACCGAAAAGGGCTGGAAGGTGGTAGTGAGCAAGGAGCAGAAGGACGGGGATATTCAGGTCACTTCAAGAGATTCAACAATTTCCACTACGCTTCAGGGACAGATTGACAGTCTCATAAAAGAGTTTATCAGAGCCAATTTTTCCTGATCCCTGCTGATCTTTCTGAATTTTCTGCGGTTAATCAGGAGTCTGCCGTTTTGAATTTTTGCCTGCTTCGGAAAATTCTGTTCAGTTCTGAACAGGTTGACTGAAGTTTTTTTACTGTAAATTCTTAATTTTTCTGATGTTGTGATAAAATCTCACCGTAGTTGAGGCATCGGATATATTAATGTCCTGCCGTTTCGGTCTTCAGTTTCTGAAACAGAAACTTTTTTTATATTGAAGGTAGCATAGATATATGAGCGAATTTAATAATAACGGTCAGTATGACGGACAACAGAAGTCTGTTAATCCGGTTCAGATGAACAGCAGTCCCGCACAGCAGAACCAGGCTGGAATGCAGCCGAATATGGGAGGCATGCAGCCTAATTACGGCAATCAGTCCCAGCCGATGCTTCTCTCTCCTGAGGGCAGCAGTCTAAAGATGTGGATGATTGCAGGTCTTTCCCTTGCTGTCATAAACACCTTTGCAAATTTTCTTCCGTTTGTCGGACTTATCACAGGCATTGCCGAGATTGTGTGCGTGCTTGTCGGCATGTCCAAGGCAAATTCCTTTTTCAGAATGCACAGTGAACTGGGGTACCGTTCATTCACTCCTCTGATGATTAATTACATTCTTTCTCAGGTTGCTGTTATCATTTACGTGATAGTTGTCGTTCTTGGTGCAGCCGCTGCGGGTGCTGCAGCCAACGGTCAGGTATCTGATCAGGCTGCCCTTGGTTTTCTGGGAACAGCCGGTCTCGGACTTATTATTGTGGGTGTTTATGCTATTGGAGTCAGAATCTGGGCTCTTGTTACATGGATTAAGACAATTTCTCTGGTCAGATAATTTTTAGTGATCAGTAACTCAGGTCCCGTAAATTTGTTTGATCTGCAGACAGATTTCCGGGATTTTTTATTGATCTGAACCGGTTTGCTTTAATATGAGATGTGGATCGTTGTTTTTGTGATATCCGGTTTTTATCCTGTGGCGGCGTTTAACGGACTGTTTGTTATTAAAGATGGAATTTGGTGCTTATCTTGATGGTTTGAATACTGATGTTCATCCAGTCATACCCATGGTGGCGGGACGTCTGACCCGGGTAGTGGGACTTACTCTAGAGGCTGTCGGGTGCAGGGCGGCGGTGGGCTCTCTTTGCCGGGTTGAGTCTGTTACCGGCAGTCTCGACGCCGAGGTTATCGGTTTTGCCGGTGACAAACTTTATCTTATGCCGTCTGAACAGATGACCGGCGTCATTCCCGGTGCCAGAGTGATCCCCCTCGGAGAGGTTACCCAGATCCCTCTCGGTCCGCAGCTTCTTGGACGTGTTATTGACGGTATCGGCACTCCCCTTGACGGTCTCGGGGAAATTATCACTCCGTCCGGTCCGGCCTATATTCCAAAACGCCTGAATCCTCTGGCAAGAAGAAAAATATCTGAATATCTTGATGTCGGCGTCAAGGCCATCAATGGGATCATAACTGTGGGCAAGGGGCAGCGTATGGGATTGTTTGCAGGTTCCGGAGTAGGTAAATCCGTACTGCTTGGCATGATGACCAGAGGAAGCGTTGCCGATGTTACGGTAGTAGGTCTCATTGGCGAGCGTGGACGTGAGGTCAAGGAATTTATAGAGGATATCCTGGGACCTGAAGGCAGAGCGAGATCAGTTGTTATTGCCGCTCCTGCCGATGCTTCTCCCCTTATGCGTCTCAAAGGCTGTGAGACAGCTCTTACCGTGGCCGAGTATTTCAGAGATCAGGGGAAGGATGTGCTTCTGCTGATGGATTCTCTAACCCGCTATGCCCAGGCTCAGAGAGAGATAGCTCTGGCCATTGGAGAGCCTCCGGCAACCAAGGGCTATCCTCCTTCGGTGTTCGCCAAACTTCCTGCTCTGGTTGAAAGGGCCGGCAACGGCGGCGGTGCCCAGGGATCAATAACCGCTTTTTTTACAGTTCTTACGGAAGGTGATGATCTTCAGGATCCCATAGCGGATTCCGCCCGGGCGATCCTGGACGGTCATATAGTTCTGAACCGGGCTCTGGCTGACGGCGGTCACTATCCAGCCATTGATATCAGAAAATCCATAAGCCGCGTAATGCCGATGATAACTACCGAAGAGCACATAATGATGGCAAGAACCATGAAACAGTGCTATGACCTTTATGAACAGAACAGGGATCTTATTACCATCGGGGCATATCAGCAGGGTGCTGATCCTAGACTTGATACGGCTATAGCTCTCAAACCGGTCCTGGATGTTTTTCTTCAGCAGAAGATGAAGGAGGTCATTCCTTTCGGCGAGTGTCAGACCATGCTGAAGCAGGTGGCGAAGAAATATATCGAACTGTCCCGGGGCAATCGCTAGTTGCAGGAGTGAGGAATGAGCAGAGCCATAAGTCTGCTGCTGGATTCAGTGAAGCAGCAGGAGGAAAATGCAAGACTCAGATATCAGAAATCCATAACTGACAGAAACATCTGCCAGAAAAACCTGGATGCCATTAATGACTACCGGGAGGTTTATTCATCGGAACTGAACGAGGCCGGCAGGGATCTCATGTATACGTCCACTCTCAACCAGTACAACGGTTTTATCAACAGACTGGATCAGGCTTCAGCAGATCAGGCGAAGAGTCTCAGACAGGCGGAGGCTTTTGTGGAGAGATGCCGGGAGGAATATCAGCTTCTGCAGACCAAACGGAAGGGACTGGAAAAGCTTCTGGAAAAGGAGGCTCTGGAAAAACAGATGGCGGCAGCCAAGGCAGAGCAGAAGATGATGGACGAGGCTGCTCTTCATTCCCATCTCAGAAACAGGGGAGGGGACTTTTAGGGATAAATGCTTTCGGAGTGATTTAAAGCAGACATTACGCAGTTAAACATGGCTGTTTCTACACCTGTAAACCGAACTTGTTTTTTTAGCAAAACTTCGGTATATGTTCTTCCGTTCATCTCCGGGAACTTCTATCGGTGTTTGTTGATCCTTACTCAAATTGACACTGCCAGAAATGTGCTGGTCAGCCGACAGCTTCGGCGTTGTATGAATCACCTGTCTTTAGACAAGGGGGAATGTCAGTGCCGTCTGTACTGCTGACAGAAAATGCATTCCGGACCGGCAAAAATCATTGCGTAGGCTTTAACCTGCCTGCCAATGAAATTCAAGGCGGAACTGTAGGTGCCGGCCTGCTCCAGAGTTTTATTCCTGAGACGGATCAGTCCTGCTTCCGATTTTTTTTCGGAAGCTTCTGTTTTTGTGATGTATTTAAGTTCAATCAGATAAATGCATTCGTTGCTTCTGCCCCTGTTGACGGTTATTACCAGATCCGCAAACATTTCTCGAGAGCACGTTACCATGAGAGATTTCTGCATTTCCACAGAAAAATTGTCATCAGTCAGTGATTCCAGCTTTGCATACAGGGCGAGATTTAAAGCCATTTCGCTCATATGAGGCAGTACCTGGTTGCTGAGGATGAAACTTAAAAATTTTGTGCATGAATTTGCAAAAGGGGTAATGTCGTCATTTAGATTGAGCAGGGATGTAATGTCCAGGGCTGAATCTGTAAATGCAGTTTTGGATTTTAATCTTAAATCCATAGTGCAGATGGCAAAGAGTTTTGACATGTACAGATTTGGAATTTTCAGGATCAGACCTTCGTCATCCGGTGTATCAGCATCGATTGTCAGGTATCCGAGATAGAACAGCGTGGACAGGAGCTGGTCGCGGTTATAGCGTGATGTTTTATTGAGATCCATGTTTTCTGAAAGTTTTTTCAGATAAAACTTTTCACTGCCTAAATATGAATCAAGAATTTTGTCGACCAGACCGATCTCCGCTATTTGAAAAATTTTCTGAAGTTTAGAACCGTCGTGATCGGATGCTGGATCCAAACAATTCTCGGGTGCAAGAAATTTACCTGCCGACTGTATCTTATACAGATAATACAGGCACATGGAGGAGTTAAAAACTGTCTGTTTTGCATATTGACTGAAACAGTATCCGTCATAAACAGGTTTCATGCAGGATATGAGTTCATCGGTGCATATTCCAATTCTGTCTGTGTCTACAAGATTTGGAACCAGAACCCTGAGTTCACTTTCAGTAAAGCCGGCATAGTCATTAAAGTCTTTTTCCGATGTTATGTTCAGAGATATGTTGAAACCGGTAGTCAGCGAGTCAAGAGAAACAGAGGAAACGCCTGTGATAAAGGTCTTTGCAATGCAGTCCTTGGTACCATCCTTGACGGTCGCATAAAAATCCTTTAAAAAACCTCCTGCACTGGTGATGGTTTTAAACAACTGTATGTCACGGGATAGAAGATTGTTGGCAAAATTGTCATATTCGTCAATCATTACATACAGTTTTTCTCCTGAGGAGTACTGTTCATAAGCTGTGAGAAAAGTTGTAAACAGATCAGCCGGATTGTTCTGCTCCTTTTCCCTGGGAGAGAAAACAAAATCAGGATATCTTTTTCTGAAATTTCCTATTCCTCTGTTAAGAGCCACAACAAAACTGTTAACCAGGGAGCAGGTGTCATTGCCTGAAATTTTGGAAAAGTCAAAATCGATTACGTGATATGTATTATGAGAAGGCAGGTTCAGTGAATAAATATGAGTACCGGAAAAAGTTCATCGTATCTGTCTCTGTATGAAATATCATAAAAGCATTTCAGCATCATGACAAAAGTGCTTTTGCCGAAGCGTCGAGGTCGCAGGAGCACCGGGTATCTGCTTGTGGATTTTTTATCGAGCTTCGCTATGAATCCGGTTTTATCCGCATACGCCGTGTCATCAGTGCGGAAGTTGCAAAATGAAGACTGACCGTAGGGATTGTTAAGCAGGGATGCTTTATCTGTCATAATAAATCGCGTGTTTTATCCTGTTTTTCATACTCTGATGTATTATAGAGTTAATACTGCGACTTTGCACATATCTGCAGATCAGCGGCATGAGGGAATTGAAACGATTACGGATGTTCCTATGGAAAGTTTTAAAAAGTTAAAAGTCGGAAAATCTGCAATTTTGGAAGATTCGTACTGATATCCGGGAAAATAGGCATTGAAAAAAGCTGTTTGCCTGAAGACTTATTTCTGTTTATGAATCACTCAACTGCTGATTTTTTTTGCCTGACTTGATGTTTTTAGGGGGACTGATGGAAGTGGAATCGAGGAACTGCGGGATCTTTCCGGAATTCTGACTGCAGCCCTGGGACTTTGGAAAATTGCAGGTTTCATGGCATGCTTTAACAGCGTCTGGTTCTGTGACGGCAGGATCCGGTTTGCTTTACTTTACTGCTTGCATACACCGGTTTGCTGTATGTACAGAACAGTGCAGCTCGGCACATCATGATCTTAAAATCTGTTCACTGCCGAGACATCGGTCAGGACTTCAAGATCCAGGGAAGATATCTCAATTCCTCGGTTTTCTCCGGTGATCTGCGACGCTGCAAACATGAGTGAAGAATAGGATTTGCCGTTTGGTATAAAGGTGAAATCGGCGGTAATCCATTTATTTTCCGAAGATCTGTCCGTCTTTATTTTATGGATCACCTGAAGAGTTTTCTCTTCCGGACTGTACAGATGAATATAGATCATGCTTTCATCAGTTCTGCATTTCAGTCTTACAGCAAATCTGTAGGGTATGCCGAAAGAAAAAACAAATCCAAGCGGAGCGTATGCAAACCTTCTGCCTTTTTTGGATGACTCCTTCGGAACCAGTATCTGACTTTCACCGGTGCTACTGCATTCCCAGACATCTTTTCTGAACTCAAACACCGGCATGTAATTTTTTAAAAGAGGTTTCGGACTCAGTATGTTTACAGGCCGGCTGTCTATCAGATCACCGTATCCACAAATCTCCTGATACATTTCTCCCTTCCTTCCTGCGGTACCGCACAGTGCACCGGAGAGATAGGAGACGGATGATGCTCTTTCCTCTGCGACTTTTTTCTGCACCTCCTGATAATCAATATCAGGAAAATCAAAATTGCTCTGAGTTGATGGTGTCACAACTCTTCCGGAAATTCCGAAACGGCTGAACAGATCATGAAGCCTTGAATCGTTGGAAGTTTCAAAATCATCCTTTGGGGAAAGATAAAGAAAGTTTCTGGAAAAATTCACGGAAAAGCAGCAGCCGTGAAATCCGTCAGCACAGACAAAGGAGGCATTGGCAACAAGACTGACGAAGCCAGCCGGATCAGTCTCGGAAATGTTTACCTGGACAGCTCCGCTCCGGTCACGTCCGGCAAGCCACACAATCTCAAGATTAAGTGATTCAGCAAGCCTGGTGACATAATCTCTGTATATTTCGAAGGAATCCAGAAGATATGCCAGAAGATAGGATCTGCCGGATTTAAGAATACTGCTGATTTCCGGAGAGTACACCGGCTTTTTCATACAGCACAGCCACTGATCCGGCGTAAGCAGCAGCGACGGATCCACCACAGTGTAAACATGTCTGCCTGTAAGCTTTTCAATCAGCATGGATCCGGCATGCTCTCTGCTGGAGAGGTAGGGAACGGATCGCAGCCAGTATTCCCACAGCGGAATATTAGAGTTCCATGCTTTTGGAATTGTCTTCCATCCCACGCTGGGAGCGTAGGATACTCTTTTTTCCGGCGGTGCAAACTGAAGATACTGTATAGGATAAAACCAGAATCCTGCAGGTTTCCAGATCTGATCGCTGCCGCAGACAAAGGCGTCATATTTTTTTAGTCTGTCTTTCATCTTCGGGGATATCAGACAGTTTCCCGGCAGATCTGCAGATGATGAACTTAATTTAAAATGACTCTTCATGAAGGAAACAAAAAGAGTCTTTGATTTTATCCAGTCATATCTTTTCGGATCTGTATTTCTGATTTCCTTTTTAAGAGCAGGAACGGCCGTAAACGAACTGTGACCTATGACTTCACAGTTATATCCAAGCAGGCAGATGGTTTTATAGAGAGCAAATGCCTGGAGCGTGGATCCGTAGTTGACACCAAGCCATGCAAGATATCCGACTTTCTTTTTTCTGCTCCAGAACATCATTATTTCCCGCTGGATCGACTGTAATGACTGCCTTTTATTTTAGTCCGGATAGCCCTTTGGATTGCCGGTCTGCCATCTGTTGGCATCTGTGACTATGTCATTTATATCCAGTTCCGTTTTCCAGTCGAGCTCTTTACCTGCCTTTGCAGGATCTGCATAGTATTCGGCAATATCTCCGGGACGGCGTGGTCCGTATACGTAGGCTATAGGTTTTTCCAGAATGCTGTTGTAGGCATCCACTACCTGCTGAACGCTGACGCCGTGACCTGCTCCGAGGTTGTAGGTGTAGAATCCCGGCCTGTCAAGGCAGTGACGCAGTGCGGAAAGATGACCGCCGGCCAGATCCACCACATGGATATAGTCTCTGATGCACGTTCCGTCAGGCGTCGGATAGTCGTTGCCCCAGATGTTGAGGTGATCAAGTCTGCCGACGGCAACCTGAGAAATATACGGCATGAGGTTGTTTGGTATTCCAAGAGGATCCTCTCCCATAAGTCCTGACTGGTGAGCTCCCACAGGATTGAAATATCTCAGAATGCAGACAGACATGGTGCTGTCTGCATTGTGCCAGTCCTCAAGGATCCATTCGATATCCACCTTGGTCTGGGCATAAGGGCTGTTTCCTCTTTTTACAGGTTCTGTTTCCGGGATCTTCGGATTTGACGGTGTGCCGTAAACAGTGGCGCTGGAACTGAATACGATATTCTTCACTCCGGCTTTTTTCATGGCCTTGAACAGCTGAATGCTGCCGTTGACATTGTTGTCATAATATTCAAGAGGACTGCCGCAGGATTCGCCTACCGCCTTAAGACCGGCAAAATGTATTACGGCATCAAAACTGTGAGACAGAAAGATTTTCTCCATCTCTTCATAGTTTCTGATGTCGGCTTTGATGAAAGCCGGTTTTTTTCCGGTAATCTGTTCAATTCTGTCCAGAACTGATTTTTTGCTGTTGCACAGATTATCCAGAATGGTAACGTTATATCCGCCCTCCAGCAGTTGGACTACGGTGTGACTGCCAATATATCCGCATCCGCCGGTTACAAGAATATCCTTCATTTGAATCCTTTACTATCTAAAAACAGAAGAGAACGACTGTGCATATCTGCATGCAACTGTCTTATAAACTGCGGTATTCTATCATAATTGACGAATTGTCAAAAAAAATCATTCAGGGCGAATGCATCAGAAATTACTAAGCAAAACCTAAAGAACAGGCTATGCATTCCATTGCAACGTCAGGATCATAGCAGCGTTTCTGCAGGATATTGAGACTAAGCAGTTCTTTCTCCTTTTTATTGTTCCACAGCCAATATCTGTAATTTTCCAGATATGCTAAAGCAAACTTATTCAGAGCACTGCGATTGGCAATATAGTTGGGATTATTCGCCTGCATTCTGTCCTGATTGTATCTCATATCAGGACACCAGTGCAGATTGTTCTCTATACCCCAGAGCAGTCTTATAACATCATGTACCCTCTGAATATTTTTCTTAAGAGGTGAAAAAGACGAGATGTAAAATCTTTCCTCCCAGGTTTCTTTTTTAGTTGACTGCTGGATACTTGTTCTTTCAACCTTAACGATACTGCCGTCCTTCAGTCCCAGCCATTTGTCCAAAATAATGTTTGACAGCAGTGAGTCACGAATGTTAGAAACCCTGTAGTCATCAATTCGTTCATGATCTTTTTCCAACTCTGGATGATAGGTAATAATCTGATCCTGATGAGTTGTGTTGAACAGGCATCTGACCTCTTCAAATGATTAATTCGGGGCGACAGCAGGGTACAGTAACGGCTGACGGAGTCCCAGCGGGTTCGTTTGCTGCGTGGAAGGATACAGTAAGAGCAGTCGTGGATGGAAAGACTCGGTTGTCCCGTCTTTTAGTTGTTCTGCAGAAAGTTTGTCCCGGTTTGCAGGAAAACTCTAAAGCTGCGTCTTTCTGTTTTCGGGAGCAGATTTCAGTCGTTCATCCGCTCAATTGTACTTATTTCGTCAAGTAGGATAAAATACACTCGTTTTTGCGGGGAGCATTGCAGGATAAGCGGTTGTTCCGGTGATTTATGCCCGATTGAAGTACGGAATGCAGCAATGGAATGTGCGTTTTTACTCCTGCAACCTGATTACAGACTCCGGGCAGGAACATCTTTTTTCTGTTGTTTAAAAAAATACTGATGATACGTCTAGAGCATCTTACAAAAAAGTTTAAACTGAAAAACGGCACCTTCAAGTATGTGCTTGATGATATAAGCTACGCCTTTGAGGAGGGGGTCAATACCGGTATTCTCGGTCAGAATGGCACCGGCAAATCAACACTTCTTAAACTCCTGTGCGGCTCTATTACTCCTTCATCCGGAAGAATTGTAAGAACAAGCTCCATTTCCTGGCCGGTAGGCTTTTCCGGTTTTGTGTTGGGCAATCTCACCGGCTATCAGAATCTCAGATTTATCAGCAGAATATACAGAAGTGACTACCGCAAGGACAGGAAGTTTGTGGAGGATTTTACCGAACTCGGTGCCTATCTCAACGAGCCGGTAAAAACCTACAGTTCCGGTATGAGATCAAAACTGAATTTTGCTCTCAGTATGTCCATCGGTTTTGATTTCTATCTTATAGACGAGGCCTTTTCAGTAGGTGACGCCAATTTCAGAAAAAAGGGAGAGGAGATATTCAGAGAGAGACTGAAGACCTCCACCGTTATTGTAGTTTCACACAACATAAAGAATATTAAAAAACTGTGCCAGCAGGCGATTGTACTTGACGGGGCAAAATTCAGTTTGTTCCCGACCATGGACGAGGCAATAGAGAAATACAATAACCTCGGACAGAAGAAAAAGTGATCAAGGATTGAAAAAATGACTCAGTTAAACCAGCATGAAGCAGGTGAGGAAAAAAACGTTCAAAGCGGTGATGCTGCTTCAGTGAATGATGCCACTTCAGTGAATAATGAAGTTCTGACAGACAGGGAAATCTTAAGAGAAAGACGACGTCGCCGAATGGCCGCATATGGAGCGGGGGTTAAATCCGGCTCTGATCAGTCTGTGAATGGTGATAATGATCAGTCGGCTGAGAATGCTGAGGCATCCGAGGCAGAGACTGCTGATGCCGGAGTTCTTAATGCCGGTGATGCACGGCAGATCGGAGGCAATCCGGAGCAGAATGCCGGGAGCGCTGAGAACAAAGCTTCTGAATCAGATGGTTCTCTGACAGACGGTGATGCAGCTTCAGCAGAAACAGAAATGACAGCCCGGCAGAAAAGAAAAGTTGAAAGACGGGCAAGAATTGCTGAAATAGCTGCTGAAAGAGCTGACAGAGCTGCAATCAGACGGCGTCGCAGAACGCAGAAAATGCTGAATAACATGAAACCGGAAGTACGGAAGTCTGCTGATGATGACTCTGATGATGAACCGGTGGTTCCTATTTCAAATTTCGCCAAATCTGTTTCAGACAGAAGGGCGGAGGCATCCCAGGAAGATGAAGTATCTGAATCCAGCGGAGATTCTGAGCAGCTGCAGAATGACGGTGCCTCCGACGGTATACAGAACTTTATTAAGCAGAAACTTCTGGTATTGTGGTCTCTGGTTAAAAGATTTGCTGAAAAAAACCCGAGATCTGCCGTGATCCTTTTCTTTACCCTGGTTCCGGCTCTCATCACCTTCCTGTATGCGGTGCTCATTTACGATTCGATGTACGTATCCAAGACTACCTTCACCATACAGTCCAATACCACTGAGAAATCCTTTGATTTCGGTGCCTCATCGCTGCTTACGGCAGGCGTTAACAAGGATCTGCATGTGGTGTATGCCTATATCAAGTCCGTGGATCTTTTCAACGACCTGGACAGTGAACTTAACCTGAAGGAGCATTATCAGCATCATGATCCGGTATCAACCATGCCTTCACAGCCTACTATCATGGATATCGAGGAATACTGGGACGGAGTGACTACTGTCAAGATTGATGCGGACAGTGACATTATGCTGATGACCGTAAGAACCTATGATCCGGAATTTTCAAAACTGCTGGCTGATACTGTTCTGCGGAAGATAGATAACCTGGTGAACACCATGAATGCCCATGCCCTCGAGGATTCCATCAAACTGGCAAAGCGTGAGGTGAAGGAGGCTGAGGACAGAGTCAGGAGCATCGCCGAAAAGATCAGAATATACCGTGACGAGCACGAATATATCGATCCCAAGACCGAGGCTGGAAGCACCATGGGAATAGTCAGCACCCTGGAGAGTGAAATCGCCCAGAAAAAGGCGGAGCTTGCTGAAAAACTGGGCTATATGCGGTCCAACTCCCAGGAGATAATAACCCTGGAGCGCAAGATTGCATCTCTGGAGAGCCAGGTGAAGGAACTCAGATCCAGAATAAGTTCCAGCGGAAAGTATGTTGATCAGAAAAGCATGAGCAAGTCGGTGGCCGAGTATGAAAAACTGGAGCTGGAATACCAGTTTGCCCAGAAGATTCTTGAATCTGTCCGCACCACGCTGGAGGTTACCAGACAGCAGTCCCTCAGCAAAAACAAATATCTGGTGAAGATAGACGAGCCGAAGATCCCTGACGAATCTCTCTGGCCAAGGCCTTTCAAGGCCGCCAGTCTGGTCATGGCCATATCTTTCCTTCTGATCCTGGGTATTTCCCTGATCGTTTCAGCAGTGATGGAGCATCTTGGAATTTAAACAGACAGCAGAACCGCTCATCTGATAAACATAAAGGAGCTGAAGTTTTCCTGAGGAGGATGCGGTTCTGCAGTTTTCAGTATTTTGATCCTGTTTTTCTGTCCTGCTGGAATGCTGTCTCGGTTACCGGGTTTTGACGTAAAAGCTACTGTTTTAGCTACGTGAAGTGTCAGAGAGACGAAGAAAATCACCGTCCTTTAAACTTTTTATGACTGTGCAGTTTGGCATCTGAGCGAAGGTTCAACCACTTCAAATATCAGACCTGATGAATGGACTCCTGGAGTTACTCCTTGCGGTAAATATACACTACAGGTTATGGAGAGTGATCTCACCATGAAGATGTGGCAGAGGCTCAATAATATCCTCAGAATGTTTCGGTAATTTTTAATGGAAAAAGATTCAGGATCCGGTTAATTCGGATCTTCTTTTTATGGAGAATCTTTTTTTGGGGGAGACATTACTTGTCTTTGGTAAAAGCACGGAGCTTTCAGATGCTGTCAGTGAACGTGTCGGATCCGGCCTGCCTGTAAAGGCTCTGCCGGGGGTGATTTAGTACCGCAGAATTACGTTAGCCCGACTACTCTAAAACCAGGGAACCGTTTTGAACAGTCGCGATGAATTGATCCTTGCACTATGACTGACAACTTTTGGGAGACTAATTCAATTTTTAGATACTTTGATCACATTTCAGAAATCTTATCATGAACTATTTCCCGTCATAGTCTTACACTAGATCGGATCTGCTTTTGCTGTTCAGAAATATAAAAAGCAGATTATTCTGTTGCATCAGCAACGGCTTTCCCTTATCTGGTTTTCTGCTTAATTTTTCTCCGGAGTCCGTATTATGAGCAAACAAAGGTACAGAACCGCCTTACCATTATGTCTAACCTCTTTAGCCTGGTTTACAGCAGCCTGGGCCAACACCCCGCCGGAAGCAGACTTTGATGTTGCAGATATCAGAGGTCTGAATGTCAGCCTGTTTAATACGTCTTCAGATGCGGACGGGGATAAACTTTCCTACAAGTGGTATTTCGGAGACAATGCTACCTCAAAGGTGAAGAGTCCGGAGCACACATATGCTGCAGACGGAACCTACAAGATTACCCTGAAGGTCAGTGACGGGACTACCACAGTCAAAAAAGTACAGACCGTGACTGTAAGTAACAATGCTCCTGTAGCCTCCTTTGATGTTGCTGAGAACTATAATCGAAGAGTGACACTTGTCAGCACCTCATACGATCCTGATGGTGACAAACTTGCCTGCAAGTGGAATTTAGGCGACGGAACCACATCGAAAGGCTGCACCGTAAATCATGAATACGCAGCAGACGGCACCTACAAGATTGTTCTCAAGGTAAGCGACGGACATAAATCTGCCAAGGCAGCAAAAAAGGTGAAAGTTGCAGGTGCCAATCAGCCGCCTGTTGCATCTTTTGACGTTATTGAAAATGCCGGTCTGAAGATCAGACTTCTGAATCTTTCCTCGGATCCGGACGGTGATGCGCTTGCCTACAAATGGTATTTCGGAGACGGGTCCACCTCAAAGGAAAAGGATCCGGAACATACCTATGCTCAGCCTGGTGTTTATCAGGTGACATTAAAGGCAAGCGACGGCAATAAGACCGTAAAATCTGTGCAGAATGTTTCCGTAATTGTCAATCAGCCTCCGGTCGCCGATTTTGAAGTTGCAGAAAAATCAGGAAGAAAAGTCACTCTGGTTAACAATTCCTCAGATCCTGACGGAGATGCTCTCAAATACAAGTGGTATTTCGGTGACGGCTCTACCTCAAAGGAGATGAATCCTGTTCATACCTATGCCGAAAACGGTACCTACAGTGTTGTTCTGAAGGTCAGTGACGGACAGGTCACAAAATCAAAGAAAATGAAGATCTCTGTCGGCGGAGAAGGCGGTGCCACGGTAGAGTGGGTGTCAGCCACCGGGCAGGTGAATCATGATCTTGTCATTGTATTCCCTCAGATGAATGATGCATGCAGAGTGGATCAGGGAACAGTCATTGTGAGCGACGGATCCTACGGTCTTGCCGAGTATCATGCGTACGTATGGAATGAAGACAGTCTGACGCCTGCTGTTGCATGGCCGGGAACTGATATCACAAATGCAGTTGTAGCCGGCTGCGATAGAACAACAAGACAGTACAGTCCGTCTGATCCGGCTTCCGGTAAGACACTGTCTGACTATAACATGATTATCATAAATGACGGCAACGGCCGGCAGACCGCTGATATTGCCGGTCTCTCACAGCAGAATCCTTGTGTAATTCTGTCGGAGAACAACGGTCAGCTTGCAGGTGAGACAGTTACTGCCGCCGAGTGCGGCGTGCATGTAAACGGCATGGACGATGCGGAGGTGCCGAATGAGGTATACATCTATCGCGGAGATCATAAATTCGTTGACGGTGATGAAATAAAAATCACTGAAACTGCAGGCGCGCCAGGTACCGGATCCGCTGAAATAACAGCTCTGATCAAGGGAATCAATGCCGGAACTGGCGCCCGCGGTTATTACTGGATTGATAACGATGAACTCAACAAGGCAGAGTTTATAAACGGTGATGTTTTAAGGATAGGCGAGAATATTTCCGTGACGGATGGGGAAACAAAGGATGCCGTGCTCCATCTGCAGTATGTGGAGACTGATGAAAGCGGACTGATCTCCCGTATAACCGAATCTTCCTTTATCATCATAAAAACCTACTCTGATGAGAATGCCGATGTCCGCATGATCAGACCTTCGGAGACACTTGGTGCGACCTACACTGCGGACAGAACAACCTTCAGACTGTGGTCTCCGGATTCATCTGATGTAAAGGTGACTGTCAACGGCAGGGATTACGAAATGAAGCCTGTTGCGATGCGCGGTTATGAGAAGGTGTACGGTGTTACGGTGGAGGGAGATCTTGCCGGGAAGACTTACCAGTTTACTGTTGCCGGCAACAAGGTGCGTGATCCGTACGGCAGAATGGTGGCAAAGGGAAGTGATACCGCCAATGTGATCATGGATCTTTCGCAGACTGATCCGGATGAAGGCTGGACTGCAAGTCCTGAACTTAAGAACCGAGAGGATACGATAGTATACGAGGTACATGTCAGAGACTTCACCATTGATCCGACATCAGGAGTAGATACGGACAAGCGGGGCAGATATCTTGGCATGGTTCAGACCGGAACTACGGTAAACGACGAAGGCCTGGTAAAGACCGGTATTGACCATCTGAAGGAACTTGGCGTCACCCATGTTCAGCTGATGCCGGTTTACGACTATGCCACCTGCTCGACAGTGGATTCCCAGAATAATTCCTGCTACAACTGGGGGTATGATCCGCTGAACTACAATGTGCCGGAGGATCGCTACAGTTCCGTTTTCGGCACAGACAGATATGCCCAGAAGATCAGAGAGTTCAAGACCATGATCAACGAGTTCCACAAAAACGGGATCCGGGTGATCATGGATGTGGTCTACAATCACACCTATGACAAGTCCGTATTTGAAAAAATAACCGACAAGTATTACCTGGGCAAGAATGATCTGTCAGGATGCGGCAATGCGATTAATGCTGATAACAATATGGTATGGATGATGATCCGCGATTCCCTGGATTACTGGGTCACTGAATATCATATTGACGGCTTCAGATTTGATCTGGCCGGCGTGTTCAGCCTTAAAGACTTCGGTGACTGGGGTAAATATCTGAACATGCATCATCCGAAAGCCAACCTGGTGATTTACGGCGAGCCATGGGTCGGCGGCGGTGATCCTTCTGCCATCAATGAGCCTGTCCGTACAGGAAGAATGTGGACTCAGGATCCTGACGCCCATGTTGGAGCCTTCAACAATCGTGTGAGAAACTGTCTGAAGGGTGCCAGTGACAGCAGTGATTCCACCAGCAATATGTCAAAGCTGGGATTCATCTTTGACAAACTTAACACAGGTTGGGACGGAAACGGCACGGACGAAAACGGCTGGGCAATCAGCAACAACAAGGATTGCGTATATCTGAGCGTCAGGGCAGGTGTCCGCACCAGAAATGCTCCTCCTTATGTTGTGGATGAATGGTCTGCACAGGGATACTCCGATCCTGAACAGTCGGTAACCTATATTACAGCTCATGACAATCTGGCACTTCGCGACAAGATTGAAAGGGCTTCTCTTGATGGAACTGTTCTCTACAATGAAAGGGATGTGAGAGCAATTCAGGCCTATGCCAACAGCATTATTATGATAAGCCAGGGCATTGCCTTTATTCACGGTGGTGAGGAAATCGGCAGAACCAAGAAGGCTGCCGGCGAGAGCGGTGACAGTCCGATGTGGAACACATACAAGACCACAACTGGTGCCAACGATTTCAAATGGGATCTCAAGGCAGGCGAATGGGGTGATGTATCTGATACCTACGCTGCATACATCAGAATGCGACGCGAGCATCCGGCATTTCATATGACTACGGCAGATTTGATCAATGACAATGTGTCACTGGATCCTGCAAGTGGCGAGAGCGTTGTTATCATCAACATTAACGGTGCCGCTGTCGGAGATACCTGGGGTACCATCAAGGTTGTCATGAACAGTTCGGATCGTGAGGTTGCTGTTAACGGTGTCGGCAGTATGACGAAGGTGGCTGATGGAACCCGTGTGGGAGACGATGTTGTAAACAACGCTGTTGCAGCTGCACGATCCGTGTCTATCTGGGTGACAGAGAATGCAGGAGGGGAGATCTGCTCGGTTCCTCAGCGTTACGCAAGTCTGTATCTGGTTGGTAGTTTTGAGGATTCAGCCTGGGGCAGATTTGTTGAACTGGAGCGCAAATGCGACAAGAATTTTGCGTGGTGGCAGACAAAGGAACCTGTGAGCCTGGATAACAGTTCAGAATTTCTGCTGATTGAAGAGGCCGGCAACTGGTCTTCTAGGAAGATAGGTTATGAGAGTGCGAATGTTACCAGTGCCTTCTGTACCGGTGGCGGAAGCGGATCCATAGCTACCGACTGTTCTGTATTCACTCTTACAGAGGGAGCCGGTACCGCCAATATAGTACCGGGCAGCTGGTCGGATATGGATCTTGCTGATACCTATGATATTCATCTGTATGAGAATGATCTGACACTTAAACTGTTGCGTACCAGAAACAAGTAGAAAAAAGCAACAGGTTCTGAAAAGTCGCTGAGGAGACCGGTTAAAACTCTCATGGATGCGGTTTTTCTGAATGGCGTGCAAAATCTTTAAGGATCCGGTGACAAATGCCGGATCTTTTTTGTTTCAGATCTGCCAAATGTACTCTCATTCTCATGATCCGGATTAATTAGTGCTGATGAATGACTGTGTCAGATCAGACGGTCCGGAAAACTTAGCCGGCAGATATACCGGTCTGATGTACCGCTATGTGTCCAGTCTTTCAATCAGGCAGCTGTGATCCTTTGTTTTTCTGCTGTAACTGATGCCGGCAAGTATCACATTGGAATAAAGATCTGTGTAGCGTTTATAGTATTCTCTGGTTTTGATCTGCTTCAGTGCTTCTTCAGCGGAGCAGTCATATTTGAACTCTATCAGGATCAGAGGATCTTTCCTTGAAGCAGGCTCGTAAACCAGATCAACCTTTCCTTTTCCTGCCTGATCCTCCCGGTGGCAAATATAGTCATCAAGAGCCGACCATAAAAGACCGGTCATTATGCAGTAGAGCAGAGCCTTTTCATCATTGTAGTCGTACAGAGATACGGCAGATGAGTTGTGAATTTCCTGAATGATTTCCGCAGTTTTATCTCCGTCCAGTTCTCTGATGGCCCTGAGCAGAGTTTCAGATCGTCTTATGGTTTTCATTCTGTTGTACCAGTTCTGGTGTTTTACAATGTCGATCAGAGCAAATCTGACTTCATTGTTCGGTACGTAGGCAGTTCGTCTGTTTTTGTTTTTCAAAGAAACTGGCAGACTGGCATTTCCGCTTCCTGTCCCTGTGTCTGTGTTTTTTTCACATTCACTGATATCCGGAAATTCAACTGATTTTTCACTTGCCGTTTCATTTTTTCTGCATCCAAGATACCCGAGACAGACCAGAAGACAGAAAATATCGTCCTCGCTCTTTATGTTCACCAGATCATTCTGAAAATTGCCATAGCTGAAGCCAATTTCCTCACCTTCAATCAGACGCAGAATATCATCCTTTATACTGCCGTAATTGAGATTAATCAGGTTTATCACCTCTTCGTTTGATGATGTGCCGCTCCAGTAGCCGATGCATTCATTCCTGCTGACAGCTTTGCATACAGAGTTTGGATTGTAGATTGCAATGTCATTGATCTTATAGCCTTCATACCACTCTCTCAGTTCATTCTGGGACAATCTGCATTGTGGTGATTTGACTATTTTCGCAACCTCGTCTTCTGTAAAGCCGAAATAAGATGCAAGGTTTCCCGGTGTAAGCATGTTGTACTCGTCAAATGTGTTCAGCGCTGACTGGGAATTGTATTTCTTGATGGGCAGAATACCGGTCAGATAGGCAAGACTAAAGCAGTTCTGACCTTCGTCTGATTTGAAGAGACTCTGCATGAATTCTATGAAATCTTTCTGAAGATTTGCGTTATTTCTGTATTCTCTGTAGATCAGATCCCATTCATCCATTATGAGAATGAATTTCTTTTGAGTCTCTTTACAAATTTCTCCCAGGGCTGTTTTCAGAGATTTCCCGGTCATGAATGGATTTTTGTCGATGGCCAGTCTGAAGGACTCGACCTGTTTCAATTCAAGAACAGTGATGAACTGCAAATAATCCACAATGCTGTTCACATCGTTTTTTTGCAGGATTTCGCTGTTCATTCGTTCTTTATAACCGTCTTTTATGGAATTCATGTCCCAGTAAATTACGTTGTAATTATTGAGATGGCGTTTATATGAACTGCTTTCTGATATTTTTAAGTTTCTGAACAGGTCTTCACTGTTACAGCCTCCGGAGTAGTAGGCCGCAAGCATATGAGCAGTTACGGTTTTTCCGAATCTGCGGGGACGGGTCACCGCAATGAAACGGCTTTCACTGTCAATTATGTCATTTGTTTTTTCAATGAAATCAGTCTTGTCAACAAAAATGCCCTTTTTTTTACTGTAGATAAGTCTGGCGAAACTGTTGTCATTACCCGGATTTAGAATTGAACCCATGGAAAGATCTCCCCTACATTCATTAACTGTTTAATCCAGTTTCTCAATCAGACACTGGTGATCCTTGGTCATGGTGCTGTAATTTATTCCGACAATTATTATATTTCTGTACTGTACGGCGTAACGTTTGCAGTATTCCTGCGTTTTAATCTGTTCAATGGCTTCTTCAGCCGAACCGTCGTACTTAAACTCAATCAGAATGAGAGGTGCTGTTCCTTTGATTGCAGGTTTGTATACAAGATCCGCTCTGCCTTTACCAGTCTGTTCTTCCCGGTGAGAAATGTATTTACCAAGAGTTGACCATAAAAGACCTGTCATCACACAGTATGTAAGAGATTCTTCGTCATTATAATCAAGGAGTGCTACTGCAGGAGAATTGTGAACATCCTGAATCAGCGCCGCTACGGTTGTTCCGTCGAGTTCGAGTATTGCGTTAAGCAGATTTTCCGAACGTTTGATGGTTTCCATTCGCTCATACCATTCCTGTTTTCTGATGATTCCCATCAATGCACGTTTAATTTCTTTATTTGGAACATAGGCCTGTTTAAGATCTTTATCCCCAGGTATGTCAGAACAACCGATATAACCAAGACAGACCAGAAGGCTGAATACGTCATCTTTTTCCTCTATGTTGACCATATCATTCTGGAAATTGATGAAGTCAAATTGAATTCTTCCCCCTTCGATCAGATTCAGTATGTCTTTTTTTATTCCGTCAAAATCCATGTTGATAAGTCGAACCACTTCCTCATTAGATGAGGTTCCGCTCCAATAACTCTGACATACACCATCGCTTATAGCAGAAACTACAGAGTTGGGATTTTAAATATCAATACTGTTAAGCTTGTAGCCTTCGTACCACTCCCTCAATTCCTGCAGAGATACGCGGCATGACGGGTTTTCTGCCATAGCGGTTACATCTTCTTCAGTAAAACCGAAGTATTTCTCATAAGGGATCGGTCTTAACATGTTGTCTTCTTTAAAGCCGTTTAACGCCGATTGGGATTTGTATTTTTTGATAGGAAGAATGCCGGTAAGATAGGCAAGCGCAAAACTTGACTGACCTTTTTTGCCTTTAAACAGTCCCCTCAGAAAATCAATAAAGGATTCCTGCAGCTGTGTGTCATTGCGATATTCACGGTAAATCAAATCCCATTCATCCATAACAAGGATAAATTTTTCTCCCGTATGTTTGCATATTTCTTTTAACGCTGACGACAGATTTTTTTTTGCCTACTTTCCTGCTTTCATTGAGGATCTTTGAGTAATCCTCATTTTCCTTCAGCTCTTCGATAACCGAGTACTGCAGATAGTCAACAATCGTAGTTACGCCTTTAACCTGCAGATCTCCATCTTCAGTATAGACGATGTGGTCATCTCTGATGGAGTTCATATCGATATAAATGACATCAAATTTATTGAGATGCCCGGCAAAACTCTTTTTTTCGAAATTTTCAGATTGTCAAAAATCTTCTGTCCGTCATACTCTCTGGAATAATAGGCCAGAAGCATATCGGCAGTTACAGTTTTTCCGAATCTGCGGGGACGGGTCAGAGAAAGCAGTTTTCCGTCAGTGTTAAGGAGTGCATTTGTCTTGTCGATAAAATCTGTTTTATCCACAAATATACTGGTATCTTTTGCTTCAACCAATTCAACAAAGGAATTACCTTCAACAGGATTTATGGTATCCCCCATGACTTTAACCTCTCCGAACTCAGCATCATCGGCTTTCATTTTATCATAGCATCGAAAAAAATGGTTTTGGACTGGAAGGAATGGTCATATGTCAGTAAGTGTTATCCTGAAGGGAAGATTGAGATAATCAGCGGCTGTGAACTGACGTCACTTAATGACGTTTCTTAGTATGTCTGATACTTTAACCCCTTTTGTTCAAGGAACTAACCATTGCTTGAAAACAACGACAAAGCCTTGCTGATAGTCGTCGTTTTACTAAAATTCATGGAGTGTCCTGAACTGGAGTCTGAATATCTGTTCGAACTGATAACGTCATTCCTGCTTCTGCATAGCAGCACAGCACCAGTACCCATTCTTTCGAAAGGCAGACATGTGCAGACTGTTCATTTCATGCTGCTGACTTCGCAGAAGCGAGGGCGGGGGATTACTGAGTATGCGGAGTGCTTCGGGATACTCCTTAATCGACAGAATGAATTTCAATCAGAACCGTACACCCGTAACAGTTTGTCGCGATTGTAACCAGGCCGCGAGGCAGATCAGCACACGGAAAATACTGCTGCAGACTGAAACTCCGCTTTCCAGAGAACCTGCAAAAAACACTACCCAGGCATGATAGCCGAGCCGATCGTGAAACACCCATCCCAACATCGGATCTAAATCCATGCCTGATGCAGATGTATGTGAGGTATGCGGAGATTAAAAAGGATAATCTCCGCATGCTTTGCGTAGATTAAACCGAAAATCTCCGAAAAAGTTCTGATATTCGCCGGTAAATTGCTCGGGAACCGGAAAATCCCTGTTCTTCTAAACGGTATATGGTCTGGATTCGTTATTCCCCGGACGTATTCCGGTCATTTCTTTCCGTGCAGGCCAGAATATAGTGAGTGCTTCTTCCTGCTCCTTTCTGCATCAGTACTTTGTTTTCGACAAGATAGTTAATTGAGCGAATGGCCGTATCCTGCGAGCATTTGCAGATTTTTGCCCATTTGCTGGAGGTAAGATTACCCTCAAATCCGTCCAGCATCATGGTGATGATTTTTTTCTGATTATTATCGAGTGCAATTTTATTAAGCTTCTGCCACGTCATGGCTTTGGTAACAATTTTATCAATGAGCCCGGTTGATTCCCGGAGGGAACTATGCAGGGTTTCCAGAAACCACTGAATCCACATTGTTACATCAAGCGATCCTTTCTGAGTCTGTTCAAGAATTCTGTAATAGTTATTTCTGGCTTTAAGAATCTGGCCGGACATGCTGTAGAATCGGTATGATGATTTGTCTGCCCGTGAGAGCATCATTTCCGTTATGGCTCTGGCAATTCTGCCGTTGCCGTCATCAAAAGGATGCAGAGTTATGAACCAGAGATGAGCTATGGCTGCTTTTATCAGAGGGTTAATGCCATTGTCTGCTTCTATCCATTCTAAAAAATCATTGATATATCCGGAAAGTTTTTCAGCAGGCGGAGCTTCGTAGTACACATAGCTGTTACCGAATTTTGAAGAGACGACCTGCATAGGTCCCCGGGCATCGTCACGTATCTCTCCGGTACGGATTCTGTACATTCCGCTGTATCCTGTCGGAAAAAGAGAGGCCTGCCAGCTGCACAGACGTTCAAAAGTCAGTTTTTCGTTAAAATTGCATCTGGCGTCGGTCATCATTTCTACTATGCCTTCAATATAATGACTGCCTGCTGTTTGAACTGATCCAGGCATATCGAATTTCCTGGCTACTGAAGATCTCACTTCCTCAAAGTTCAGGTGTTCTCCTTCGATCGCACCTGATTTAACTATTTCGTCAGTCATGTCAGCGAGAAGAACCTCTTTTTTGAAAATGGACTCCACGGCATTCATTTTTCCGATAACAGTACCTAAAAGGAATGTAACCTCAAACAGTACTCTCGACAACCGGTGTTCATCCCAGCGGAATTTCGGCCATTCCTGATGTTCGTATATGTACATAATATCTATCTCCGCACTTACTGCATATATTGTAACAGTAATCTACGCAAGTTTTGCAAAGATTAAATTATTAATCCATCCATTCATTCAGTATACCGCTCAACTGTTACCGGCATTCCTGCTTTTATTAAACTGCATCGTCGAGAACAGCAACTGGAAGGTTGTGTTTTGGAACATGACTGTATCCATCAATGATGCTCAGGTTAAAGCGGGTTAAAGAGGATGACTTCTATGCTTGATCCCTATTTCTTCAAGGATGAGAACCCCGTTCAGGAGATCGGTGCCATTGCTGCAAGAAGATGATTTTTGCCAATATCGGCATATGGGAGATAGAGAAATGCTTCAGGATCATGAAAATCGATCTGGGACTCAGATCTTTTTTTCACAATAAAGATCCTCGCATCATTGCTGTTTCATAGTTTTGCTGCTGCTTCGTGGAATCGAATATAAGTTGACAAAGTTTCTGATGTACACGAAAAGAGACACAATGGAAGTACACTATGGTGCGATCTTTCATGTACTGAGAATCATCAAGGAACTCTATGAATAAAGATCAGTCCTGCCAGTCTTGACTGCAAAGATTCTGAATTTATAACCTACCTGCTGGAGTTTTTTCACTAAAGGTGTTCAGCAAACAGATAGTGGTGATGGGTGCCATGAAAAATTCTTTCAACAGGTTGAAAATCACCAAAACAGTTCAAACCATAAAAAAGGTGTAACATGCCATAAATGCAGGTAGCGCAAGGTTTTGTTTAAATCTAACCATGGCGGTGTTTTGTTGTCATTTATTCACATGCAAGAAGACTTGACGAAAGCGGTAATATGACGGTCTTTACAGATACATACTGCTGGGGATCCAGTACCTTTGGTCAGCTGGGCTTTGAGAACGGTGAGGGCAATTTCTCTTACAGTGATGCACTGGAACTCTGGACCGGTCACAGCGGGGATAACGCTTATTACGACAGGCAGACACGCATGGAGGCTACACCGAGAAAGGTAGAGTTTAAGTAACGGCATACTATGGATTACAGCGGGATCCTGGGCGTTGCTTCTGATCCTTTTTTTTTGTGAAAAGGAAATGACAGTTCATTTCTGCTGAACTGATCCAAAAGACTGCATTTATGCACATGAAATAAACTGATCTGCATTGGCGGTAATGGATGTGGGACTGTAAGAGATCCTACTTCAGACGGCAAATCTCAGTTTTATCTGGTCGTGCCGTAAAATCACGTGCTTCAGGGCGAGAATATAAGGCAAAAATGACGTAGCCGTTTTAAACCTGACTAATCAGTAGTTTGTTGCTGCCCTATGTATTGGCGAATAAAACCTGTGTTCCGCAGCTAAATGCTCAAAAAAATTACGAAAACCTAGACGTGCCAAGGGTTTAGCACGTTTTTGTTTCTGGAATTATATGGTGCTACATTATGCCTCAACAGAGCATTTCAGCTGGCGTATCTGTTCTTCAGATCTGTTCATTGATTTAATCTTGAATATCTTGCGAAGTTCTTCCATGGTGGCAACCGCCGGCATTTTTTCACCTGTCAGGAGTTCAAACAAAAAATCAGGTTCAGCTTCTGAAGATGTATTTTCTTTTTCTGCGTTTCTTAATCCGTTTATCAGATTGAATTCCTTTGATTTTAAATATACACAATGGTTGTCATCACGGTAAAGTGCCTGCATGGTCAGAGCTTTCATGATTTCTTTTAGTTTCGCAGCTGTGATGGTGTACCCCTTTTCTGCAGATCTTCTCTGTATGAGTCTCACCATAATCAAAGCAACTACACATAAAAGCACGTGACCGGTTACACTGTCCCGATCTCTGACGAACAGAGGCCTGATCTCAAATTCACTTTTCATAATTCTGAAGCATTCTTCTATCTGAACAAGATGATGATAAAGTGAACTTACATACTCTGCTTCCATTGTTTCTTCTGAACCTGGAGGATTATGAAAAAGAATAGCGGCAAAGCCGGCACACTGTCGTCGTTTTTCTATTATTTTTTCGTTAAGGGCGACTGCTATGCAAGGCTCGGATTTTTTCATTTTTGTTGATTCTTTATTTTCGGATTTATCTTTGTTCTTCTGCTTTTCGTCATTATCCGCCTTGCTTTCTGAAGCTGTTTTTTGCTGTGTGTCTGTTTGTTCAGATGTCGCCTGATTTGAGACTGAGTGATTTTCTGCAGCACTTTCCGACACTTCATCAGAAGTGATAACAAACTGTTTCCAGCCGCTCTTTGTCAGATTGATTTGAGTTTTTCGCTCTATGGCAGCCTTTGCCTGCTGAATATTCTCTTCTAATGTTGCTATATCCCGGTTTTTCCTGGTCTCGCTGAACGTAATCATCATGCTGCAGTCAACTGAATACTTCTTGGATATCCGTTCTTCATTCTCTATCGTCCGTTCGTACTTAACATTTTGATACGGAACGATTTTGTAAAGAAAATCTGTTTCATTTCCTGCTTCATCTTTTATTTTTGAAAATGTCGATAAATCCAGTTCATTCTTCCTGATTTTATCAGTGAAGGTAAGAGCTGATTTTGCTACGGCAAACCCAAGTCCCTCTTTGAGCAGCATCTCAAGATTCTTTGTTCCGTTAAGTGCACTGTCGGCTATCATTACGGCATTTTTTATATCATACTTCTTCTTGAGCTGTTTAATTGATTCAACCATTGTTGATGCTTCAGCCTGATTACCTGCATATATCTGAAAATCTATAGGGATTGCATGTTCATCGATAACTAAAGATATGGAAATAAGCGGAAGATCATACCGCTTTTCCTTGCTGACCCCGTGCATTCGCAGAGGCTCTCCCAAACTTTCTATGAACTCCTCCAGCATCCGGCAATATTCCGGCGATTCATTGATTACCGTATTCAAAGCACGATCTGAAAGGGATTTATACGCCGGTATCTCCTTCCTGAGCTTACGTCTGAGAATACGCTGAGCCTTTCTTCGATTCCAGTAAACATCGTTGTTGGGAGTTTCAAAATAACAGTTTGTACAATCATAGAAAAGAAGCGATTTTTCTCTTGGTACCACTTCATCAATCCTGCTGCACAAATGCTTCATTATGCGTTCTTTGTATTTAGACAGAAAATGCAGACATCGATATATATCATCCGTTGTGTAACTGCTCATTGGATCACACAGAAACCTTGGACTGTGCTCCTTGCCGGCAAGATATGACATGGGTGAAACCAGTTTCAGGGCTGAATAGTACAAGGCAATTTCAGACACACTGTATTCAAACACCAGACCTTCCTGAACTTTGATACGATCGATTATTTTGGGCATTAACAAATCATCTTTCCATATTCCTCGAAGCATGAGATGGGCAAGGTTTTGCGGATATAACCCTTTAAAATTTTTGAGAATGTCATCCGTTGAACTTATGTTCGCTGAAAAGTATGCATTGATTGTCTCGTTTTTCTGTGCCTTAAATTTTTCTTTGCTTTTGCCGTACTTTTCATCCAGTTCTTTATATTTTTCCGGATACTTCTCAATGAACTCATCATAATTACCAAAATTTTGAACAACCTTCTTTTTGACTTTCTTCGTATCCGGATCGTAAACCGACTCGATAAGATAAAGATATCTACCACCGCCAGCTTTTTTGATAGACAGAAACATATGACCTCGGTAAGAACTGTTACAAGACGCTAAAGGTATTATAACATGTTGCCACCATGTAGCACCATATAATTACACTAAAATTCAAAAAACAAAAAACGTGCAGATCCTTGATATTAGGCGCTGCACGATTGGTTAGCTTATGCTAATTTAGTGATTTGGCTGCGGAAGACAGGTATTCCTCATCAACTCTCGCAAGTCGTGTTTCAGCTTCAATTCTTACATATCTTCCCGGCTTAAGATTGATCTTTTTGTCTCTCTCTGCTTTTTCGGATACCATAAACGTGCCTTCCGTCTGGCGCCTTACGATAATGAGTATATAGTTGATCCCGTCCAGCTTATTTGATACTGTTTCAAAGGCAACATTGGGATACAAAAGTGAGCGTAATGAATTAATTGTATTTTTGCATTTTTCCAATCGCCCTTCTGCTATCCCCTTAATCGGAAGGACTGGTACAGCTTTGTTAATACTCTTGTTCTCGCCTAACTTTACTTCTATCGGAATCTGTTTATTTCCGTCACGGATGAGGAAATCTATTTCCATTACAGTCCTTTTGGTTTCTTTGCTGGTCTCCTTGTAGTAGCATGCCAGCCGTCCATTCGCTCTTAAATTTGGGGACTACCATGTTTTCCAGAAGCATGCCTTCATTACATGAAGCTTATCCTGCAGAATGGCCTTGTACAGCTCGTTTCAAATTAGGATATAAACTGCTTGTTTACGGTTATAACCAGAACAGTAAAATTCTCTCCTTGCTGACAATTCTCAGTGCTTTCTGCATTTTAGCTTAACCTGTCAACGCAAGAACTACACGCTCAAAAATTTTTGTTGCTAGGAAAAACAATAAAATATCCAGACTTCTTACAGTCACATATTAAAGAACTTTGACGTAAATGTCACATCGAAGATAGTTTGTTTAACATCACTATTTAACATCACTAAGTGTTAAAATTGGGGCATGCGATCTATTTTCCCAGTACTGCAACAGCACAGTTATGTGCATCAATGTCATAGTTTGCTCAGCACTCATTGATAGAGTGCTGGTGAAATAGATTAAGAGTAAATAGTAATAAAACAGAATCTACAAATTATTATCCAGAAAATTTTGATTATTAATAATATAACTGATTAACGCATTAGTACAACGTTCAGAATTGTTACTATCAGAATATTTAAATAATTGATTGCTTTTAGTGGATTTGTTTAAACTATTGTGTATTGATTCGATCAATTCATTAATTGAATAAGTGACATTAATGTTTGCTAGAGACGCTTGTTTATTAAAAGTTGAACTTAAATTATAATGACCATCCAAAAATTTTGATTCAATATAGAAGAACACTTTCTTACGAGGATCGTAACTCATATCAAATCCAGATGATGAATAATCCGTTATAAAAATTTTTGAGTTTGATAAAACGTCATTAAAATTTAAATGATCAGAATTGTCAACTAGGGTGATCTGATCACAAATATCTAATAAAATACCTCCTAATATTTCTTTAAATGGCTTAGCTAATGCGTTATGAAAAATATAGTTAATGTGCATCAGAGGAAATTCTTTATGCACACATCTAACAATTTCTTTTATAGATTTTGTATAGTCAGAATCTAGCAAATCTTCTAATTCAATGCCTAACAACGATCTTCTAAATGTGAAAAAGAAGGTAATTTCATTGTCTTTTAAAATATTAGAGCATTTCCATTTGTCGAATCTTGGATAACCTAATAACAATACGTTATTATAACCCATATATTTGAAATGGTTATATTCGAATGAAGATGAAGATATGATAATGTCGCTTTTACCGTAATATAATGCTCCAACAGCAGCTGTATTATTATAACCTCCTGTGTAACCGTGAGAAATTAAAATGTACTTTTGAAATTTGTATAGTATAGATAATTGGTAATGTGTAATTGTATTAGGAATTAGGTAACTCATATCAAAAGTAAAAACTCCTACTAGCATATGCATGAACAAATTGTAGTGTTCATTAGAATTTCGTATTACTAAATGTTCTTTTATTATAGGATTATCTTCATGATTATAAACATATTCATTTGTTATATAGAAAATATTGTCTTTTAATAAGCTGTTAGATTGAAGAATGTATAAGAATAAAGAATATGAATTATCAGAGGTTAAATCATCTTTTTCTGCAAATAATATATAACGTCTATCTGTATTTAAAAGTTTGAGCGCTCCTTTTAATTTGTTTTTGTTGACGCTGATGGATTCTAAATATTCTGCATACTTATTAATGCTTTTTGTGAAATAAAGTTTGTTGTTTTTTATAAAAGTAAAAAAAGTTGAATCAAGGTGATTATTTTTGTGTATTGATGAATTGCTTAGATAATCAAATTTAAAAAATATATTGTCTGAGAAATAAATGTAACCTTCATCTATTGAATCTAATATCTGATTTGGTATTTTAAAAAGTAATGGTATTCTTGTTTGAGTTTTATTGGAATTTTCTAGTTGCTGTTTTAAATTTTTAAAGTTATAAATGTCTTTGTTTTCATAGTTAAAAATTATCGTTTTGTTCGTGAATAAATTTACAATGTTTAACTGTAGTTTTTGACTTGAATCAGATTTGTTGTAAACAAGAAAATAGTAGTTACTACAATCTTTGTGTATGTTGATTAACTCTACTTTGTCGTGAGAAATTCTAGGCGACAACGTTCTTGTTGCTTTGTTATATATTTTTTTATTTATAATCTTAAAAGGATAGTTATTATTTTTGAAAATTGTGTTGATGATGTTATCTGAGCATTTTTCTGATTTGATTAGTGAAGATTTTATAAAATGTCCTTGTAGCAATAAATTAATGTAATCGTTGCTTGTAGGGTTTATTTTATATTCTGACTTATAAAATGTGTCAGTTTTAAATTTGTTTTCTAATAAAAATTTTGTTAATCCCATTTCATAATTAATGACAATATCGATTTTGTTTTGTTCTTTTTTTACGCTATTAATAAAATTTGAAAAGTTAAGTGATCTGAATACATTACTTTTTAATAGTAAAAAATAGGATTGTATGTGATATGAAAATGCAGACCATGATGCACTGTTATTATCTTTGTATCCATAATGATTAGCTACTAAGCCGATTGCATCTGCTGGTGATTTATTCACATAATCTATAAATTTGTTTAAATTACCTACTGGTCCTAGTATAGAATCGTTTGCAAACAGAATTTGTTCATACTGGTTATAATATTTATCTTCTTTGATTTTTCGAAATCCTATCTTGTATGATCCGAAATCATACTTTCCATGTCTTTTGAATTGAGCAAATCTTATATATTTTATAATTTTATCAAAATTACTCTCGTGGATATTGATAGGTGAATCGCATATGAAGTAGATGCTGTCAACTATTTGCGATAATTGCTCTATAAGATACAACTTGTAATCTTCAATAATACCATCTTGTAAGAAACCTGCTAATACTAGTGCTCTTTTGTGATTTATGTTCAACGTTTTATCAGACTCATATATATATTCCTCACAGTTTGCACGAAATACTCCGCTGCTCCTTCCTTCTTTACAGCCATATCTCAGATAATGAAGCAGTGGAGGTATATTGGCATCCCTGACATCAGTATATGATTCTAGGTACGTTTTTGAATCGAAATTGCTAGATACAAATTCAACTGAGCTGAAATTATTTAAATAATGTTCTACTGCATCTGTTTTTGCGTTGAGATTGTTGTTCTCTATATATTTGTTTGCGTTGAAATATTTTGATTGTTTTATTATTTGATAGTTATAAGTCCTTGTTATCCGATGTTCTTCTTTTCCATACATGATGTAATGGAATAATGCATCAAATTTTGAGTTGAAAACATCATTGTATTGCTCGTAATAACATTTTGAACTAAAATTTTGGTTTGGAGCGATATTTAATGATTTTGAATTTTGTAGATAATGTAATAATGCATCGACTTTAAGGATGTTACCATCTAAAAACTCTTTTTCATACCACTCTGTATCAAACAAGTTCGAATCTTTGATGATTTTGTATTGATATATTATTTCTTTGTTTTTAACGATTTTTTTTCTGTTGCATATATAATAGAAAAGTGGATTTATATGCTGTTCTAATAATTTAGGATATAGTTGATACCAGATTTTTGTGTTGAAATCTTCGTTTGGTTTAACGTAGGATTTTTCTGAATTTTGAATATAATGTTCTAATTCATCTGTGTTGTCAGAATTATTTTTTAAATAGTGTTTTTTGTACCATTCTCTATCGAAAAGATTTGAATTTAAAATAATCTCGTATTGGAATGATTTAATTTTTATTTTTTCTTCTATATCGTTTTTGCTGCTTTCATAGTGTAACAACGGGTTTGCTGTTGTTATGCCGTTCTTTTTCATCTCATCTATGTATAACATAGAACTAAATTTTATTGATGGCGGTAATTTTAATTTCCAACCAAGCACTATGTAGTGCGTTACAGGGTCGATTTCTTCTGAGTTGTTTAGAAAACTCTTTTTATACCATTCACTGTCAAAAAAAACTGATGTTTTGATTGCCTGGTATTCTTCACTATTTTTGTTTATTTCGTTGTTTATTCTTGTATCAAATAAATGTAAATCATTATTTGTTTGAAATTTTTTGTTTATTAAATATAATGATATGTTTTCTAACATTGTTATATTCTCTTAATAATTAATGAGCGTATTGTTGAACATGAACCTGCTTAGTAGATTTTCAATTGTCTTTTTTATTCCTATGTCAAATATCGTTTCTTCATGCCAACCCAGTTCCCTACATATCTTATACGCATCAATAGCATACCTTAAATCATGTCCAGCTCTGTCTTTTACAAAAGTAATCAACTCCGCATACTTTTTACCGTTGGCTCTTGGCTTTAATTCATCAAGAATTGAACATATTTTTTTTACTATTTCAATATTAGTTCTTTCATTGTCACAGCCTATGTTGTACGTTTCTCCCGATTTCCCTTTATGAAATATCAGATCTACCGCCTTGCAGTGATCCAGCACATAAAGCCAGTCTCTGACGTTTGTACCTCTTCCATATACAGGAATCGGTTCTTCCTTAAGAGCTTTTTCTATTACTGTCGGTATCAGTTTTTCTCTGTGCTGTTTCGGTCCGTAATTGTTGGAGCAGTTTGATGTGGTCACATTCATGCCGTATGTGTGGTGATATGCTCTGACCAGAAAATCTGATCCGGCCTTGCTTGCAGAGTACGGACTGTTTGGCGCATACGGAGTCGTCTCGGAGAAGTATCCGTCATTGCCTAACGTGCCATACACTTCGTCTGTTGAGATGTGGTGGAACCTGCAGTCTTCATATCCAGGCTTAACCTGATTAGGACCGTCCATCCAGTAGTTGCGTGCTGTCTCAAGCAGGTTGAGTGTTCCCATTACATTTGTTTCAACAAAAACTCTCGGTCCCTTAATGGAATTGTCAACGTGGCTTTCTGCTGCAAAATGTATAACTCCGTGAATGTCATATTTCCTGAAGAGTTCTCCGACAAGTTTTTCGTCGCATATGTCACCCTTTACAAAAACATAATTCTTCATGTCTTCGCATTCCTTGAGATTATCCAGACTGCCTGCATAGGTAAGTTTGTCCAGATTGATTACCAGATATTCCGGATATTTTTCGCAGAAAAAGGGGATAAAATTTGAGCCTATAAATCCGGCTCCTCCGGTTACTAGAATTGATTTAGACATTTTTTAAGACTCTCTCTCCAGTATGGTGTACGTACGTTAAATGTTTCTCTGATTGAACCTTTATCAAGCACGCTGTAGTGCGGTCTTGCAGCTTTTGTTGGATACTCGCTTGTGGGAATAGGATTTACCTTGCATGAATATCCTGATAGCTCCATGATTTCATGAGCAAAGTCATACCAGGAGCAGACTCCCTCGTTGGTGAAATGATATATTCCGCTCTTTTGCTCCCAGTTTGTCTCTTCCTTCATCTGATCCACTATCTGAACTATTGCCTCCGCCAGATCTCCGGCAAAAGTAGGACTTCCTATCTGATCGCTTACTACATTAATTTCAGCTCTTGAAGCACCCAGTTTTCTCATGGTGAGCACAAAATTGCTTCCGTGACTTGAGTAAAGCCAAGCTGTACGGATGATGATCGCTTTTTTTGAATATTTAAGAACGGCCTTTTCGCCTTCAAGTTTGGTTCTTCCGTATGCAGATACCGGATCAGTCGCGTCCTGCGTGGTGTAGGGTTTATATCCTTTGCCGTTGAAAACATAATCTGTTGATATGTGAATAAGGTTGCAGCCGGTTTTGGCAAGATTGGCCGGTCCTGCAGCATTTATCTGATAAGCCTTGCTCTCTTCATCCTCAGCATTATCCACTGCGGTGTAGGCCGCGCAGTTGATGATGGTCTCGATTCCGTTCTGCTTTACAAAATCGTTAACAGCTGTTTCATCTGTGATGTCCAGTTTGTCTACATCGACAAACACGGCTTGCGGCAACAGAGGCTTCAGTTCTGTTCCCAGCTGTCCGCTGCTTCCGGTTACTAGTATTTTTCCTGACAGTCCCATTTGTATAACTCTTAAACCTTCATTGACTATTTGTCTTATTTCTTATTTCTTGTGCCCTGCTATCATGAAGAATTTTCTTCCTTTTCACTGAATTCTTTTTTATGGAGAACCACTTTCTTCAGCAATGTGTGTTATTTAAAGGTTGTCATTTCCGGAGAATTTCATATAAACCGTGAGTTTCTTTGAAGCTTTTGGAAATTTCACCGACCCCTTTATTAACCATCAGTTTATCCTTCATCCGGTATGTCGCACAGTTTATTGGCCATCCGATCCTTTTCTGAGGTAAGCACCATGTCCTCCGGCACTCTCCAGTCTATTCCGATATCCGGATCGTTGTAGGCGATCCCGAATTCTGATTCTTTGCAGTAGAAGTTATCAACCTTGTATGCAAAAACGGCTTCATCACTCAGTACGGAAAATCCGTGAAGCATATGTCTCGGTATAAACAGCTGACGCTGGTTCTCCACCGACAACTCCACGGCAACATGCTGTCCGAATGTAGGAGATCCTTTTCTTATGTCAACAGCCACATCAAGAACGCATCCCTGCAGCACGCGTACAAGCTTGGCCTGGGAGTGAACGCCCAGTTGGCAGTGAAGTCCTCTGATTACGCCATAGGATGACTTTGACTGGTTGTCCTGAACAAATCTGGCATTTATTCCGTTCTTTATAAATTCCTGTTCATTGTATGATTCAAAGAAGTAACCTCGGGCATCTTTAAAAATCTGGGGCTCAATGATATAAACGCCGTCAATTTTTGTTTTTATAAAGTTCATTTCTGCATCTCTTGATTATGCTGTTTAAAACGATCAATATCCGATATTTTTATATATCTTGCCTGGTGCGTTTTTGTTTCTGTAATTTCCTAATTCATCTGGTACTGCATTGTGCGCTTAAAAATTATAACTTTGGGATTGATAAATCATGCCGACTCCACTCATCTTATAATCCTTCCTTCGGCTATGGAAAACAAATATCTGCCGTAAGGAGATTTTCCATAGGCTTTAGCACTGTTGAGCAGGTGATCTTTATCAATCCATCCGTTGGCATAGGCAATTTCTTCAAGCACCGCTATTGGAATGTCAGCTGAGTTCTGGACTGATTTAACAAAATCTTCAGCATTATGAAGACTGTCTACGGTACCTGTGTCAAACCATGCAAATCCTCTTCCCAGAGTTATTACCGACAGTTCGCCGTCGTAAAGGTATCTCCTGTTTATATCCGTAATTTCCAGCTCACCGCGGGCAGATGGCTTAACCTCCCTTGCATACTGGCATACTCTGCTGTCATAGAAGTAAAGTCCCGTAACCGCATAGTTGCTTTTTGGCTTTTCAGGCTTTTCCTCTATGGATATAACCTTTCTGTTTTCGTTGAATTCCAGAACTCCGTACCGTTCAGGATCATTTACATGATATCCGAACACTACAGCGCCTTTTTTCATGCTTCCCGCTTTTTTTAGATAGCTGGGAAGACCGGCTCCGTAGAAAATATTGTCTCCAAGGATCATTGCACAGCTGTCACCGTCAATAAATTTTTCTCCGATGATAAATGCCTGTGCCAAGCCGTCTGGAGACGGCTGCTCCGCATAGCTCAGTCTGATGCCGAAACTTTCTCCGTTTTTGAACAGGTTTCTGAATTTCGGCAGGTCGGCAGGAGTTGAAATAATCAGGATATCTCTTATTCCTGCCAGCATCAGAACGGACAGTGGATAGTAAATCATCGGCTTGTCATATACAGGCAGAAGCTGCTTGCTGGTGACCAGGGTAAGAGGGTATAGTCTTGTTCCCGAACCTCCCGCCAGTACTATTCCTTTCATTTTCAATACTATCCTTCTATCTCTTATCTTGCCTGTTCCTTGTTTCAAAACTTCTGTAATCTCAGAAAGTCCTGACTTTTTATGCAACTGTCTTTTGTTTACATTTTTATTGTATTGCAGCCCATTCCAACTCAAACATATGCATTCGAAACATTCGCTCCTGCTAAAACACGGTCCTCTCTTAACACTATTTCCGGTTCAGTCTACAGTCGTTTTTTCGTGCTCTTTTCTGATATTTTCACGTGTTTTTCTTTTCGATCGCTTTCTTTCCATGAGCCTTTTTAAGAGTGATTCTCTCTTTCTTTCCTGTTTCAGTTCTGTTCTGCTGTCCTCATCGCTTCAAGCGGCTTTTCATATTTTTCCCTGATAATGACTCCAAGTGCCTTCCTGTATTTTTTTCTGCATACTGCACAGGCAGTCCTTCTGCATGCAAGACCGGATTCCAGCCTGTATTTTTCATCCGCGGCAGACCAGACACCGTGCTCATGGATGCGGTAGACGGTCATGATTTCCGGGATGAATCCGATTTTCCCCTTCTGTTCAATATAGAATGCAAGTGCTATTTCATTGAAACGATCCTTAAACAAAATTTCAGGAAGTGATTTCATGACTGTTGCTCTGAAAAAACAGCATGAGAAATTTGCAATAAGATTAAGAGTCGGCTCCTTTATAAAATTATCTCCAGTCAGCTTTTCCGGAAGACTCTGCTGTCTTGGAAGCGATGAGAGTTTTCCGTTTTTCAGCAGACTGATTCTGTTGAATACCATGGAGCAGTCACGGTTCTGCTTCATAAAACGAAGCTGTCTGTCAAGCTTTCCCTGGCTGGTCCAGTAGTCGTCGCCTTCTAGGATCGCGATATAATCACCCCTGGCTTCTTTGATGCATTTTCTGAGATTTCTGGAAATCCCCAGATTGTCTCCCTTTGCTGAAGATATATTCCTTATGAGGTTGGGATATGATTCTTCATACTTTTTTATGATTTCGCCCGTACGATCCTCTGATCCATCATCGGATATCAGAATTTCATGGATAAATTCCCCTCTTTGCGCAACTGCGCTTTCAATTGCCTCGTTTATGAAATCCTCATGGTTGAAGGCCGTGATCACGGTTGTAACCGTCGGATAGCAGTTCTGCTTTTTTCTTACATAATTGAAGCTGTCGTAGAGATTTGCTGATACGGTGATCCTTCTGCTGTCCTCGCTGTCGTTGTAGAGCACCAGAGTCCGCTGAATATAACTTGGCGCGGAACTCTTCACGTATCTCAGGATCAGATCCCAGTCCACGAGTCTCCTCATGGCAGTGTCGAAGCCCCCAAGCTTCAGGTACAGTTCCCTGCTGTGGCAGAAGGCGTTCAGATCTATGAAATTCTCCTTCTGGAGCTTTTCATAGTTAAATTCACCGCCGGTTTCACATTTTTTGTTTACGCAGTAGATTTTTCCGTAGAAGATCTGGTGCTTTGTCCTGTCCGGTGAACGTGGATCTGAATCTTTGACAATCTGTGCGGCGAACGCTGAGAGAAACACGGGAGTTGCAGTATTGTCAGCATCGAGGTATGCAATCCACGGATTTTTCGCGTGCTCAAGGGCGGTGTTTCTTGCCTGACTTACGCCGCGGTTTTCTGTACGGATGAGTATGATTTTTCCAGCGGAGATTTCATCAGGGTAGCGATCTTTAATCAGCTGCGATGTTCCGTCTGCTGATCCGTCATCCGCAATGATAAGTTCGAAATGTCTGTACTGCTGGCTGAGAAGGGAATCAACAGCGTTGCAGATAAAGTCTGCCACATTATATGCAGGCATGATTACAGAGAATTCCGGCTGATTCTTCAGAACCTTGCCGTTTTTCAGGAGATCTCCGTTTAGAAACGTGATTGAAGGATCTGTGAATTCAGACAGCTTTCCAGCCTTTGCCGGATTTTTGCTGATCAGAATTCTGTCCCCTTCGCCGAGAAATATTTCCATGTTCAGACGTGAGTTGAATCTTGACGTTTCCATGTAGGAATCATGGAGTCTCCAGCGGGTAAGTTTTTTATTGATGAAATATACTGGCGCGTCCAGACAGATCTGTCTCCAGAGCCACCAGTCCAGGTTTGCCTTTACCGGATTGTGCTCAAAATCGCACTGCATCAGAGCGTCTCTTTTAACCATGGTGCAGGAAAAGGTAAAAATCCAGTTCTGAGCTCTGAAATCTTCCGGGGATATATATGTTTTTGTGGAGGCGAATTTCGTGTATACCTTTGCTACATGCTTCCTGAGCCCTCTGAGCTCATCATCAGATCTGTCCCCGAACAGAGTGAGATCGTTTGCTATGATCCTTACGTCAGCATATTTTCTGATGCAGGCAACCTTTTCCTCAAGATAATTACTTTCCCATAAATCATCCGCTTCAAGGAAGGCGACATAGTCCCCTCTGCTTTTTTCAAGACCGAGGCGTATGGTGTCAGGCAGTCCCCTGTTCACATTGTTTTCGTGACTGTAGAGGCGGAAGTTTTCGTTTTTCAGATACGGCTTTATTATTTCAGGTGAATTGTCCGTGGAACCGTCATCGACGATAACAACTTCATAATTTTTGTATGTCTGCTCCAGGATGCTGTTCAATGCTTCCGATATGAGACCGGAGTAGTTGTAGCTTGCCACAATTATGCTGATCAGCGGATCTTGATTTTTAAATTTTCTGTCAAGGCGATCCGCAATTGACGGTGCCGTTTCTGTGAATGCAGGATATATTTTTCTTTTTTCCGAGATACCTGTCTTCAGGTAATGGAGAAGAGGGCACATCCCCGCCTTCTCCACGTCGGAATTGAATACGAGATACAGGGAGGTGCTGAAAAGAGGAGACGGATCATATCCAAGAGTCCAGCCGAGAAAAACGTAATGCTGTACAGGCGTGAGAATTCCGGTGCAGATTTCTGGATACTTTTTCTGATACCATTTTTTATCGAACAGTCTGCTGCTGTCTACAAGCATGAGATCATCGCAGGATACATTCATGGACAGCAGTTTTTCCGCTATGGTGATCATGTCTGCTGATTCGGCTGATGCTCTGTCTGTTCTGGCAAGGGCGGTGAACATGCGGTCCGCCGTCACCGTGTCTAAAGTATCCGGCAGCTGATATCTGCTGCTGAAGTCGACAGTGCTGACTTTTCTGAGATACTGGCTCAGAGGATTCATAAATGCAGGATCTCCGCTTTTGCCTTCTTCTCCTGTGCATGAATTTATGCAGGATGTTCTGCCATTGAAATATGCAGACGGTTTAAAGCCTTTTTTCCATCCTGTTGTAAGATAATGTTCAAGCGGTTCGACTGCCGGGCCTTCATCTGTATTTCTTTCTGAACTGCCGCTTACACTTGACCTGTCGCTTATATTGGAACTGGCGCCGATATTTGAACTGCTGTCCCCGTTATCCTGACTGTGAACACTTTTGCACGGAGTCCTGGCTTTTCCATTGGAATTCTTCAGGTAGTGTCCGGAGTACCATTCTTCGTCAAAATAGCCTGAATTCAGTATTCTCCAGATCTCCCTGTCACTCTCGGCATATTCCTTCTGCCAGATTTTCTCCCTGAATCCGAATTCCCTGCGATCCTCCTGAGACCATGCATTCTGCTCGTACATTGTTCTGTACAGCTCAGGCGCCTTCCCCTTAAGCTGTTCTGTGGATACCTGGTGATGATGGAAGATCACGGCGTCTGCAGCGTACAGGATCCTGGATCCCAGAATGTTTCTGACGTAGTCGCAGAAAATCCGGTCAGAGCGGTAATGCCTCCCGTGCTCTGCATCAAGTGACGGAAGTCTGTTGAGAATCTCCCTTTTTATGTATACGCAGAAGAACGGGGCATAGGTGAGTTCAATGTCCGTACCGTCAGAGAAAAGAGGGACGCGTTCAATGTTTTTGTACACGGCGGAAAGGTTGATGTCGCAGTTTCTGTCCGGACTGGCAAACGGTACATGAGAGGTTATTGCATTGTTTCCGGCAAACATCACCTGTCTCGGGACCGCGAGTCCGCAGTTTTGAGATGAGAAGGCCGTCTTTTTCAAAGCCTTTATGGCGTCATGATGAAACAGCGCGTCATTGTTGGCAATGATTACGTCGCTGTCCTTTCCGGCAAGAGCCACTCCCTGATTGACAGCGTGTGAAAATCCGAAATTCTCGCTGTTCAGAATCAGGGTAATGCGTATTCCGTCTGCTTGCTGAGATGAGAAATCCAGAGTGTCTTCGGATATTTGAACACCGGCGCTTCTGTCCGAACTGTCAGCCCTTACTATTCTTGTCCGGAGAGAGACTGGACGACTGTCGGAATCTTCAATAAATGAAATGAGAGCCCGTACGGTTTCTTCAGAAGAGCCGTTGTCGGAAATTATAATTTCATTCGGGAGCAGAGTGCTGTGAAGGAGACTTTCAATGCACTGTCTGAGAACTTCCAAGCCTTCAAAATTTGGAATTACTACTGTAACACCGCGTTCCTGTGACTCTGCATCACTGCCTTCCGGTGCTCTTTCGGTCTGATGGGCATGTGCCTTGAAATCTTTCCCGGATGATGTATTTGTGGATGATTCTCCGGCGACGGCTAAATCTGCACTGCTGTCAGGAAGCTGCGCTTCAGCAAAGTCTGCATCTGGGGTTTTTTCAGTTTCGGTTATGGTATTGTCTGCTCTGCCGAAGCGGTAAATGGAAAGCAGAGCGGGAACGGAGCAGATCCTGCATTTTTTTGAAATTCTGAGTATGAACTCGGCGTCAACCAGGCGTCTGAGAGAAGTGTTGAAATATCCGACCTTATCAACAACGTCCCTCCGGTGTGCAAAGCAGTTGAGATCTATATAATTTCGGTTTTCAAGAAGGGATGGATTATAGGATGCAAATCTCACGGCCATGCAGCTGGTTAGATTTTTGCCGAAAAGGTACTGGCCTGAGTATACGGCGTCAGGCTGTCTGCATTCCATGAAGGCTCCCAGCATGACGGTAAGATATCTCCTGTCCCACAGATTGTCGGAGTCGAGGTAGAACACGTAGTCCCCTCCGGCATGCCTGAGACCAAGATTTCTGGCAGAGGCGCAGCCGGCGTTTTCCCCGGTTTCAAGGACGGTGACCCTCGGATCATCAAAACTTCTGACTATTTCCTGCGTTCTGTCGGTACTGCCGTCGTCTACAATTATGAGCTCCAGTTTTTGATGGGTCTGGGCGAGCACTGACTCTATCGCTTCGCCCACGCACCCTTCACGGTTGTAGACAGGCATTATCACTGACAGAAGAATGTCAGGATCCGACTTCTCTTCAAGATATGAGGAGATATTTTCCATTACCGCAAAGCATCTTTTATGAGCCTCATCAAAAGGAGCGTAGACAACGGGGGAGATCATGGAATACCTGAGGTATTCGTCAAAATTCGCAGGGATGAGATCTGCCGGCTTTTTTATGATCCTTTCGTCAATAACCCTGCCGGTTTCAAGATCAGAAAGCCTTACCCTGAAATTTTTGGGAAGAAGAGAAATTCTGTCGGGGGATAGACGGATCCTGAAGCCTGCATCCCTGAATATCCTGCCGGTCCAGCTTTTGCAGCTCCCTTTGATGTTCGCGACGCATTCGTATTTTTCCTCGTCTATGACGAGAACAGCTGTGCGCGGGGGCTGTTCATTTCCTGAAACACCGGATGTAGCAGTATTCTTCGGCGGATCCTGAACGTTCTGTTTTTCCGGTACGTTCCGCTGAGTCGATGCAAGAAAACCGGTTACGCAGTTATCTTTAAGGTAACCTGTTATTTTTCCGAAAATTCCGCCTTCCTCATGTGCAGTGTCCGTACTGCTGCCCTGAAGTGCAGAGCGGTGTATGACTGTGCCTGTTTCTTTGTCTGTAAGAACAATCTCGGCACCTGGGGTAAGCGTTTCAAGACAGTCACCCGGGATCTGTATTCTGAACCCGAAATTTCTGTGGAGCGGAAATTTTACCGGTCTCGTTCTCACTCGGTTGCAGACAGTTTCAAACTGCCGGTCGCCGATTTTAACGGCGGCAGTACGGTGAGAGTACGAATCTGACTCTAAAAGCCATCCGAACAGCTCTCCGTTCTTTATTCTGTCTGAAACCCAACCCCTGAGCATTATCTGTTCCCGCAGTGTCCTTTACTTAAATAAGTTTCTAATATAAAAATGTCATTATTGCAAAACCTCCGGCAAATCCCGAATATGCTATGCCGATGCCATTTTTTTGTTCCATTCCGTATTCCGTCTGATCCTGAGATCCAGAGAGTTTCTGAATTCTTCGTCGTTCATCAGTCCCATACTTTCGACCTTTTCCTTAAGTGCCTGCTGAGCGAGAAGATAGCATTCCGGTGCGGCACGTCTTGTTCTCACCAGTGAATCTTTTCTCATGCGGTATCTGACGAGACGTTTATCAATGGTGGTGATGGAACCTGATTCCAGAAGTGCGCAGTACACGAAATACGTGTCGTTGCTGTTTCTTATTTCCTGGAATCTGATTTTTTTCCTTTCAATAAATTCGCGTTTGAACAGCTTGTTCCACACCACTGGTATGAATATCTGGAAAAAGTCCTTCCTTATGTCTTTCGGTGAGAACACTTCCTTTCCGGGAAGAAGCGACATGTCGATGTCGTTTCCGGGAAGATCCTCGGTATTGAATTCATTAAAAAATCTTACATATCTGCATACAGCTATGTCGGCATCAAGCCTTTCTGACTGCGAGAGCATTTTTTCAAGGAAAATGCTGTCGTACAGATCGTCAGAATCTATGAACGCAAGATACCTTCCTTTTGCCTGTTTAAGTCCTGCATTTCTTGCTGCCCCGGCACCCCGGTTCTCCTGGGCAACGACTTTGAATCTCCGATCCGCCTTTGCTGCCTGATGAAGTATCTCCAGGGATCGATCGTCCGAGCCGTCGTCAATGCAGATCACTTCGAAATTTTTCATGGTCTGGCGCCGGATGCTGCGGATGGTTTCCTCCAGGTATTTTTCCGAGTTGTATACAGGCATGATTATGGATACTTCCGGTATCTTTGAATCTGTGTGATTTGCAAGCCACAGAGTGTCGGCCTCTCTGTAGATCCGGGTGAGATCTTCCCTTATGCTGTTCTGATCTATGAATTCTGAAACAGCGTCCGTGATCTTCCTTCTGCTGTCAGAATCCAGTGTTTCATACTGCCAGCGGGAAAAGGAGACAACCCAGTTGCAGAAGGACAGTCCGAAGATCTTCTTTTTTCCTGAATTTTCAAGTTCATTGAGAATGGCTTTGAAAACATCGATAAACCTTGCCGGATCTTCGTGACGCCTTGCCTCAATTGAATTCCTGTGATAGCGGTGGGTTACCAGATACTCATCAACTGTGCCGATCCGGTTTGCCGAGCACAGAGCCATGTAGGTGAAATAAGCGTCATTTGAAAAAGGTGTGTCCTGAAACTTCAGTCTGCGGGAGGTAATGAATTCAGCCGAGAACAGCTTGTCCCAGGTCCAGCCGTTGAAGAGCTGGAAGATATGATCGGCTGCGTCAGCAGAGCTGAACACGCGGCTTTTGGAAAGATACTGATCTGCTATAGTCCAGTCCATATTTTCCTTGGAACTCTCATCGTCTTCTGTAATCTTTTCAGATCTGCAGACGGTGATGTCAAGATTTCCGGCTTCCGCCGCGGCATAAAGGGTCAGAAGCATCCGTGGATCATAAATGTCATCGGCGTCAAGAATGCTGACGTATTTTCCGCTAATCTCTTCAAGACCTCTGTTTCTGGCCTCCCCGGCTCCCCTGTGAGCAGTGGTAATGATCTTTATCCGGTGATCTCTGAGACTGTATTCCTTCAGAATTTCTTCCGTTCCGTCTGCAGAACCGTCATTGATGATAATCAGTTCAAAGTCGGAAAATGTCTGGGACAGCAGGGAGTTAAGGCAGGCTCTCAGGTATTTTTCACCGTTATAGACGGGGACTATTACAGAAACAGGCGGATTTTGAGTCTGGCCTGCATGTTTCCGGCAGATCTCCGAGGAGGCAAGATTTTCAAGAACGGATAAACGCTGCTTCAGTTCAAGATTCTCCTTGGCGGAACTCTTAAGTTCTCTTCTTAGACCGGAAACAGCGTTGTTCATTTCGGAGCAGATAGTGCTGATTTCGGAAAGTTCACTGAGTATTGACGAGATTCTGTGTACGGTGAGAAGTTGAGATCTGTCCGGAATAATTCTGGCTGTGGCATAACTGAGATCCCTTTTTCGGTCTTCTATTCTTTTTTCTGAGCTTTCGGCAATGACAGGGCAGGGGAGATCAGTGGTAATGGCTGTTTCACTGCTTTCGGATATCTGCTTAGGATCATCACTGATTTCTGTCTGCAGATCAGTGTTTGTTACAGTAATCTCATTTTCAGACTGTTGAACCTCACGTAAGGTACCTGTTTTAACTTCTCCTTCATTCTTTGTTTTTGACGCTGTCTCAATTTCTATTTCAGATCGGGAAGCTATTACGGTTTTTCCTGACGGACTGAGAGCAACAAAATGATTTTCAAGTCCGGGATTTGTGCACCTTAACCTGAAACCGTCAGAGGCGGGGCAGAGGATGAAACTGCTGTCATTATTGAAGACATTCATGTCGACGGTATCAGGATCCGGCTTACCTGTTGTTGTCAGTCTGCCATAGCTGTGACGGAGGAAGGATCTGCTGTTTTCAAGTCTGAGAGAAAATGCTTCCGGTTGTCCATTGTTGGCGGGACAGATCCTGAAGAATTGTTTGGATAATTCAATCAGGTCACCGGTGCGGGGCAGAGATCTCGGAGATAGTATAAGAGGATTCGTCTGACTGATAATCAGTTTTCCGTCTTTCTCAGAGACTGCAAGTTTGTCCAGTCCAGGATTTGAGCATTTAAGAATTACGCCGTTCGGCTTCAGTTTCGGGATGAAACTGGAATCTGCATTGAAGTTTGGATCCTTTGCATCGGGATCAGGTTTCGTTGACGCAAACAGTACTCCGAAACGGTGTCTGAGATAAGTGCCGTTCTCCGGATTGATAAGTGATATTGAATATTCTGAATGATCGTTGCCAGGAATTATCCGATAAAAGATCTGATTTATTTCAACTGCAGATTCTATAACTGCTTCATTCAGAAAACCGCCGAACATTGATCATTCTCCCCAGTTATATGAAATTGGAGAATAAGCGGAACGATCCACTGTTTCTGTACATTCGAACGCAAGCGGCAGTATTTTGCATAGGACTGTGTGCAGGGCGGTGTGAAGGGTATAAACATGACACTCGACAGAAAAAACTGCTGCATTCAATGAAGTAATACCAAATCTTTCTGTAAAGAGAGACATAATACCCGGACGTTCTAAAATAATGATGATTACAGTTTGAAATTTGTCGCAGAAAAGAGAATGTTGCGGATGTATGACAAATGAAATTTCCTGTATAGACTAGAGACATTAGTCTATACAAAATTTGTCAGTTCCAAACTCATTTTACCATGACTTTAAAAGTCTGTATCACATTACAACTTCTATTCATGCACCTAAGATGATTTTAATTCTCATCTAATCACTTCTTTTCTCTGGAAAGAAATCCTTACATTTTGAAGGAATCTTTCCCACAAAACCTTGCTAATTATACATAGAGATAAACACGTTAGCAACAGTCTAAATCATATTTTGTGATTCATGTTTATCGACATAATCCGTCACTTACAAACATCGGAGACACTGTGACTGCAACTCTTAAGCTCTTTCTGTATTGTTTTTACTCACTTCCGGAACTCACCCCACAATTCTATGATTGCTGCTGTACAGCAGCAATCTCCGCAAATACGTTTGCACTCTTTCCCACAGTTATCCCACATAAAACGGCAAATTTCTGAAACGAGACACGACCCGCCAGGATTTAGAATAATATCCCGAAGATATACACAGGAAATCATGCAGAAATCTGTCTTCTGATACGGTCATCAGGTCTCACTTCACCGGTTCTGATATTGCCGATGTTCATTTTATTTCAGCAAATCTGACGAATCAGCTTCCGATTCAGCATACATTAAATCAGATATCTGACGTTTGTTTGAGATCTGCTATAAGAATCTGAAACAAAGACTGAACGTATCTGACAAGTCCGGATCATGCTTCATTCATCATTCATCATTCATCATTCATCATTCATCATTCATCATTCATCATTCATCATTCATCATTCATCATTCATCATTCATCATTCATCATTCATCATTCATCATTCATCATTCATCATTCATCAAGACAGCTGTCGCAGAATTCCTGTTGAATGGCATGCATGGCGGTCTGATTTGTTCTTTTTCCTGCTCTGCATAAGCTTTCCCCATAGTTCATACCAGGTTCTCCTTCATCCTTCGCCTGGTAAACCTTGGTAAAATCGAACTCCGCTTAATTTAGGAGCAGACTTCAGTTTGAAACAGGTTTAAATTCCGGTCGCATGATTTCAGCTGTTATGAATACAGATCAGCCTGTATATAATCATGATTATCAGAAAAGCAGAACTCTCAAATTCCTTTTTTCAATTCTGTTCTACCTTCTGTCAAATTTGATCATGATTCATAAAAGCATTCAATATTCTTTTCAATTGTACAAAATCGCTGTCATATATATATAACAGAACGTAGTACCAGCAATCACAGGCTCATCCTGTCTGCCGTGCTTAAGTGAAAATCTGACTGTCAATGAAATCCGTTGCCGGAATACAGCAGGGACTTTCTCCCGCAGTTTCCTGCGATTTACAGACTGCCACCAGGTCGCTGAGAAGTCTGTGCTGATTTCTGTTTAAAAAGTTTTCAGCATTGCCTGTAATTTTTGCTGCCGGGATTTTTTATTTTTAGTTTTTTTCGACTGCTGATTTCTTACCCCGTTGCAGCCATGCAACCTCATTTTCACAATCAAAAAAAGAGATTTTTCAATCACCGTTAAACGAGGATTTTCCTATGGATCTTACACGCAAGAAACTTAAATGCTATTTCAGTTCAGTTGAGAAAAATGATCGCCGGGAAACCAGCGTCAAAATCAGCGGAGGATTCAATACCTATCTGGTAGGAAGAAACGGATCCCTGTGCAGACATTACTACCTCAGGCAAAAACTTGTAATCAGAACCACCGGACAGCATATCAGCATTACCCACGCCACCTGGGAGGAAGGCAATCTGCCTGACATAAAGGAATTCACGGAACTGATCTGCATATGCAACAACTGTTATCTTGCAGCGCTTAACGGAATGGATCCGAGAGAAGAAAATAATCAGTCTTTTTTTTTCTGGGATAAGCAACAAGAGATATTCAATAACCAGAACGGATGAAACGCCGGTGATCAGCACAGAAAATTCAGATGCAAAAACTATTTCACAACCGAATCCAGGTATGCAGATCCTGAATTCTGTAAAGAGCCGAAATAACTCCACCGGAAGAGCTGCTACACTTTCACAAAGAACTGCAGTAAAGACATCTGAACTACCAGCCGGAAATCATAATATTCTGTACTGCAACATGTACCAGGAGATCGACTACACAACGTCTTTCACATCATACTTTTCATATTCCTCATCTTCGCAGTCATTCATGCAGTCTTCCGCATCTCTTCATTCCTTCAATGCTGCTTCTTCTTCAACGTCATCTTCCGTCACAGCACACTCATCATCTGTAACTTCAGCCAGGCATTTATCTTCCCTATCACTTTCTGTAACTCCGCCCTCCAGCACCGCTTCATCCTTCAATCAGCCTCCGACATCCTCAACTTCTGCCAGAATCGCTTCCAGTTCCGCATCTTACGACTCTTTATCCTCCCTGTCTTCCTTACAGTCCTTCTCATCCGCGCCTGTTTCATCATCAGCTGCATCCTTTCAGCATCAGTCCGCTGGCACAAAATCATATGACGACCGCCAGAGCATGAAGGGAAACAGATCAGAAATTACCAGATTAAGCACTAACGGACAGTCAACAGGAATCTGCTACGCTTCTGTACCATACTATCCGAATAACATCAGCGAGAATGACAGCCATGACTCAGGCTTCCTGAACACGGCGTATGCATCAGACTGCAGAGCGAATGATCTGATCCTAAATGTGACAGTGACAGATTCGCAGTCAAATCCAGCCTTTTATTCAAATCCAGACTGCAGTTCAGTTGCAACTACAAATGCAGTCTCAAACTCAAACCGCACCAGTTTTTCAAATCTGAAATCATACTCCTGCTCAGTTTCAGGATCCTGTTCCGAACAAGATCCGGGAGCTTGTTCAGAGTTCAGCGGAGAAGTTCTCTGCCTTGAACTGTTCTGCCACGAGTATATGGATCATAAGAGTCTGAGGCTGAAAACCAGAAGCTTCTATGAGAAGGTGATCAGCTGTCATATTGCACCCCACTATGACAAATTTCCTGATCTTAAAACTCTGACACCTGTCAGGGTTGCCGAAATCATCCTGAAGCCCATCATTGCGGAAGATAAAATCTCCACAGCCTACAACACCAGAAACACGATTGTGGCTGTAATCAACCATGCCAGAATTGTTCATGATCTGAGTATGTATCCACAGTTCGGCTCCTTCAATACCTTAAGTCAGATTGCCAGGATCCCCCAGAGATGCGACTATGAAAAATCCTTTGCGGCGATGATAAACGGGGATATAGGAGAAAATATCGCCCAGATCTTCGAACTGTTTCATCAACACGTCAAAAACATAAAAATCCTTGTACTGCTGGAGCTGACATTCCATCTCTGTCTCCGTCAGAACGAGGTTCTGAATATCAGAAAGAGCAATATTGATTACAGGGATCACTGTCTGCATATTGATGAGACCAAAACGATTTCCGCCAAAAAAGGCGGCTTTGATGTACCACTCACCACGCAGACCGAGGCACTGCTAAAATACATCATCAGTACGGAAATTAAGGAAGAAAACCCGGAAGCAGAAACTGACGCCAATACAGAATCCGAATCAAAAGCAGTAACAGACACCAAAACAGAAAAAGCTGTGAACCTTCCTGTGAATGAACCGGAAGAAAAAGAAACTCAGGATGACTACATCTTCACTTCGGGCAAACTCGGGAAAAGAATGGCAACCAACGCTCTCGGAGTATACTTCAACAGAATAGAGGGGCTCAAAGGAAATCAGACTGCCCACGGGATCAGGGCTATTTTCAAAACCTGGGCACATCGGAACAAAATCGATGACACCATCAGCGAGTGCGTACTGAGTCACCGGTGCTGGTCAAAGGTTGCAATCTCATACAACCGGGATCTGGCCACATATCTTTATACAGACAGAAAGGAGCTCATGAAAAAATGGTCTGATTTTCTTTCCGACAGCATAGGCAGCAATTCAGTACTGAAACGCAGTACTGATGAAACCGGAAGCAGAAAAGGAAGGAAACAGAAAGGTAAAGCATAAAGTCCTGAACGGCAGATCTGCTGTCTCACTGGGGGGATCCGTGTATCAGTCGATCCCGGATCCTTTGATAAAACAAAACTCCAGAGATCAGGAGAGCTGAATCTGAAGTTCTCTCAGTCGCTTTTTTTCACTGTTCCGTCCTGCTCATAATCAACCCGGTGTCATATGAAAATTATCTCGGAGTGTGTCAGATCATGGAACTCCGGCAGTCTGCATTTAATCCGCCGTTCGGGATCCCGCCATTTTTACTGTACATCCCTTTCCATAAAAGGCTATGCCGTATTTAAGGATCCTGATACATCCGTTCTGCTTCAGATGAAAGTCATACTGATTACTCTCAATCTGATCCAGTGCCTCATCACACACCCTGTCCTGAGTTATGAATCTGTCATCGCCACTCTTTTTAAATTCGAGTATTACCGCAGTTTTTCCTTCTTTCTTTGTCAGGATTATATCGAAATAACCGTTTCCGCTTTCCTGATTTGATTTGATGACAATATCTTCTGTAGCTATCATCGAAAGAACTCCGGTCATGAAGCCATGATAGTAGCTTTCATACGCAGTGTCGCGGAAACTTATGAATGTCATAAGCATGCTGTCGATAATCTTCTGAACATTTTCCTGTTCGCCCGCAAAAAGAGCATCTCTCAGACTGCAGCCCTTCTCCAGCCATTCCGGATTTTTGCGTCCAAATATACGATTTCTTTTCCTTATGAAACAGCTGAGTACTTCTCTGTTCGGAATTTTTATCAATGCTGTAGAATCCAGACTTTCAGCATCTGAGTCAAATTCATTTTCACTCTCAATCGGTATTTGGGTTTCTGCTGAATCCTTATATGTTTCCCCTACCTCGTCCTTTGAGTATGTAAAGTAACCGGTATGCAGCATCAGAGTTGCAAAAACATCAAAATCATGTTTGTCAGTTATATCCGGATATGTTTCAAATTCACACAGTTCGATATTCACAGATTCGCCGTTTATCAGTTTCTGAAGTTTTTCAGAGTCCTCAGGGGTAGGATACCGCATGTACTGGTCAACAATATCGTTGCCGCTGGAGTTAATCCAGTAGATTTGAGGTTTAAAGGAGGCTGGGGTTTTCCCAGAAGTAAGTGCATCTGCCAGAAAACTCAGTACACTCCACGGACAGAGGATATCATTGCCTGCCATGTTGTAACCGTCATACCAGGTTCTGACATCATCCATCCGGTTTTCCATTCCGCAGTCCTTCAGAAGCTGTTCAGTTTCTTCTTTGGTTAGACCTATGAATGTGGAATACTGCATATTCGTAAGTCCGAAGGTTGCAAAATGGTTTATTCCCGTAAAAATGCTCTGATGGGATATTCTCAGACATCCGGTTACAAATCCCTTCTCCATGCTATTGTTGGTCTTTAGTGCACTGCTCAGCATTCCGCGGACTACTCCCAGCATATCATCGTAGTAGCTGCCTGCGGTGGCCTTCTGCAGCGGCACATCATATTCATCAACAATGAAAAATACTCTCTGCCCATACTCTCTGAAAAGCATGTCCCCGATAAATTTAAGGGAATCTTTGGCTATACTTTTCGCCAGCTCTAATTTAACATCATCCTTAAGATTCAGTTCATCGTTATAGCAGGTTTTCAGTTTGATTCTTAATGAATTCTTTGCCTCATCTGGCTGCTTATCGCTGTCCAGAAGAAATCGGTACTTTTCAAACAGATTCCTGAGAAGTCTGAGCAATGACATCATGGCATCAATAAAGTTATCGCCTTCAACTTCCTTTAAAGAAATGCTGACTACCGGATAACGTCCCATGTATTCATCACAGAGTTCCTTATTTTTGTAAACCGCAAGATTTTTAAACAGTTTCTCCTGTCTGCTTCTGTCTTCCGGCTTCTGATAGTTTATCTCGAGAAAACTCTCTATCATGCTCATGGACAGAGTTTTTCCAAAACGGCGCGGTCTTAACAGCAAAGCAACGTCGTCACCTGATGTAAGCAGAGACTCTAAAAATGAGGTTTTATCGATATAAATTTTCCTGCGACTGATTAACTTATCAAAATTTTCAATACCTACAGGAAAATCATTTGATGAAACTGCCATTTAGTATTCCTCTCAATAATCCAACTTTGTCATCATTCAGATGAGAATCTTTTTCCATGTTCAGTATGGTGATACTTATGCCTCAGAACCAAAGTTACATCAAACCATTATGATTTTTCTCACTCAGCCATTTTTACTGTACATCCCTTTCCATAAAAGGCTATACCATACTTCAGGATCCTGATACATCCGTTCTGCTTCAGATGAAAGTCATACTGATTACTCTCTATCTGATCCAGTGCCTCATCACACACCCTGTCCTGAGTTATGAATCTGTCGTCGCCACTCTTTTTAAATTCCAGTATTACCGCAGTTTTTCCTTCTTTTTTTGTCAGGATTATATCTGAATAACCGTTGCCGCTTTCCTGATTTGATTTCAGTGCGATACCTTCCGTTATCATCATCGAAAGCACTCCGGTCATAAAACCGTGATAGTAACTTTCATATGCAGTGTCGCGGAAACTTATGAATGTCATAAGCATGCTGTCGATAATCTTCTGAACATTTTCCTGTTCGCCCGCAAAAAGAGCATCTCTCAGACTGTATGCTTTTTCCATCCATTCAGAGTTACCATCACTGAACAGTTCCTCAGCCTTGTTTTTGAAACATCTTCGTATTTCTTCATTGGGTATTCTTATTACTATAGTGTTGTTCCCGGCAGACTTCACGTCTCTGGCACAGGTAAAATAACCGGTATGAAGCATCAGTGTGGCAAAGGTATTAAAGTCAGTATCAGTGCTTATCGAAGGATATGTGGTAAATTCACAATTACGGATCACCTCTGTTTTGCCGTCTATGAGATTCTGCAGTCTTTGAGAATCTGATGAATTCGGATGCCTCATGCAAAGTTCGATTATGTCGTTGCCGCTGGAGTTGACCCAGTAGTTCTCCGGCATAAAGGTGGCGGGATTGTTACCCGGAAGATGAGCATTTGACAGGAAATTGAGCACGCTCCACGGACAGAGCATATCACTCCCGGCAATATTGTAGCCGTCATACCAGGTCTGAACATCGTTAATCCGGTTTTCCATGCCGCAATCCTTCAGCAAATTCTCTGTCTCGTTTTTGGTTAGACCTATGAATTCTGAATGCCGTTTGTTATTAAGATCGCATGTTACAAAATTGTTAATGTCTGTAAAAATACTCTGATGAGCTATTCTGAGACATCCGGTTACAAATCCCTTTTCCATGCTGTTGTTGGTCTTCAGTGCATTTCCAAGCATATCACGAACAACATCCAGCATTTCGTCATAATAGCCGTTTACCTTTGCCTTCTGCAGAGGAACATCATATTCATCAACAATGAAAAATACTCTCTGCCCATACTCTCTGAACAGCATGTCCCCGAGAAACTTAAGTGAATCCTTGGCGGTTGCAACTGCTTTATCCATATTGCTCGGTATACAACGCAAATCTAAATTATCGTCACTGCAGATTATTATCTTATTTCTTAATGAATTCTTAACTTCTTCATACTGCTTATCACTGTCCAGAAGAAAACGATACTTTTCAAACAGATTTCTGAGCAGTCTCAACATGGATTTCATTGCATCACAGAAATCGGTACCATTTACAGATTTAAGAGAAATACTGATTACCGGATAACGACCCATGTATTCATCACAGAGTTCCTTATTTTTGTAAACTGCAAGATTTTTAAACAGTTTCTCCTGTCTGCTTCTGTCTTCCGGATTCTGATAGTTTATCTCGAGAAAACTCTCTATCATGCTCATGGACAGAGTTTTTCCAAAACGGCGCGGTCTTAACAGCAAAGAAACGTCGATACCTGATGTAAGCAGAGACTCTAAAAATGAGGTTTTATCGATATAAATTTTTCTGCAACTGATTAACTTATCAAAATTTTCAATACCTACAGGAAAATCATTTGATGAAACTGCCATTTAGTATTCCTCTCAATAATCCAACTTTGTCATCATTCAGATGAGAATCATTTTTCTTTGTTCAGTATGGTGATACTTATGCCACAGAACCAAAGTTACATCAAACCGTTATGATTTTTCTAACTCAGCCATTTTTACTGTACATCCCTTTCCATAAAAAGCTATGCCGTATTTAAGAAACTTTGTATACCCCCGTATCTTCAAATCATAGTCATACTGTTTTGCTTCTATCTGAGCCAGAGCTTCAGTACAAATCTTATTCCGTGCAGCAGGATCCACACTGTCACATTTTTTAAATTCAGCAATAACAACAGAACCAGATGTTGCATTTTGAATAATAACATCTGAATAACCGTTGCCACTTTCCTGATTGGATTTCAGAGTTAAATCAGCTGTCGTTAACATGGAAAGAACTCCGGTCATGAAGCCATGATAGTAGCTTTCATACGCAGTGTCGCGGAAACTTATGAATGTCATAAGCATGCTGTCGATAATCTTCTGGGCATTTTCCGGCTCGCCTGCAAAAAGAGCATCTCTCAGACTGGAGCCCATACCTAACCATTCAGGATTATCTCTGCTGAATATATATTCAGCCTTTGCCTTAAAACAGCTTCTTACTTCCTCGTTCGGTATTTTTACTATCTCGTACCCCATCTTTGACGACTCGACACCTTTTGCTCTGGTTAAATATCCGGTATGAAGCATAAGAGTTGCAAAAATATCAAAACTGATGGTTTGCGTCCTGTCTGTTTTGAAAATGTCGGGATAAGTAGTGAATTCGCAGCAGCGTATTTCTTCCGTTTTACCGTCTATAAGATTCTGCAGTTTCTGAGAATGCTCAGAGGAGGGATACCTCATGCACAGACTGGCAATATCATTGCCGCTGGAGTTAACCCAGTAGATTTGTGGTTTAAAGGTTGCGGGATTATTCCCGGGGATAAGAGACTCTGACAGAAAACTCAGGACACTCCACGGACAGAGCATATCATTGCCTGCCATGTTGTAACCGTCATACCAGGTTCTGACATCTTCCATCCGGTTTTCCATTCCGCAGTCCTTCAGAAGCTGTTCAGTTTCTTCTTTGGTTAGACCTATGAACGTGGAATACCGCATATTCGTAAGTCCGAAGGTTGTAAAATGGTTTATTCCCGTAAAAATACTCTGATGGGATATTCTCAGACATCCGGTTACAAATCCCTTCTCCATGCAGTTGTTGGTCTTTAGTGCACTGCTCAGCATTCCGCGAATAACATTCAGCATTTCCTTATAGTAGTTGCCAGCAGTGGCCTTCTGCAGCGGCACATCATATTCATCAACAATGAAAAATACTCTCTGCCCATACTCTCTGAAAAGCATGTCCCCGAGAAACTTAAGTGAATCCTTGGCGGTTGCAATAGTTTTATCCATATTGCTCGGTACGCAACGCAAATCTAAATTATCGTCACTGCAGATCCTTATCTTATTTCTTAATGAATTCTTAATTTCTTCATACTGCTTATCACTGTCCAGAAGAAAACGGTACTTTTCAAACAGATTTCTGAGAAGTCTGAGCAATGACATCATGGCATCAATAAAGTTATCGCCTTCAACTTCCTTTAAAGAAATGCTGACTACCGGATAACGTCCCATGTATTCATCACAGAGTTCCTTGTTTTTGTAAACTGCAAGATTTTTAAACAGTTTCTCCTGTCTGCTTCTGTCTTCCGGATTCTGATAGTTTATCTCGAGAAAACTCTCTATCATGCTCATGGACAGAGTTTTTCCGAAACGGCGGGGTCTTAACAGCAAAGCAACGTCGTCACCTGATGTAAGCAGAGACTCTAAAAATGAGGTTTTATCGATATAAATTTTTCTGCGACTGATTAACTTATCAAAATTTTCAATACCTACAGGGAAATCATTTGAACTAACTGTCATACTGTTACTCTCCGCAGCCTGCTAAGATAATCAATTGCGTTATTGTATTATCTGATCCGGCTCAGGAGTATGCAAATTTTCTATTCGAGTTTTAAACTGAATTTCAAAATTTAGACAATTCCCAACGCACAGAATTATTTCTAAAAACTGCCTACTTCATGCTCAGTTTAAAAACTCCCGGTATCAAACATATTTTCAGGACAAAAAAATCCGACCTGAAAAAAACAGATCGGATTATATTGATCTTAAAACCAGTTCTTTAAACTAGCCGCCGAAGTTATCCAGCAGAATATTCTCATCCTCAACGCCAAGATCATGAAGCATATTGATTGTGGACTTGGTCATCATCGGAGGTCCGCACATGTAGAACTCACAGTCTTCCGGATTCTTGTGGCTCTTCAGATAGTTCTCATAAAGAACATTATGAATAAATCCGGTGTAGCCTGTCCAGTTATCTTCAGGAAGTGCGTCAGACAGAGCAAGATGCCACTCAAAATTAGGGTGCTCTGCCGCAAGCTGATCAAACTCATCGGCATAGAACACCTCACGCAGAGAGCGTGCACCATACCAGAAACTGATCTTTCTCTTGCTGTCGAGACGTTTGAGCTGATCAAAGATATGAGATCTCATAGGAGCCATACCGGCGCCGCCGCCGACAAACACCATTTCTGCCTCTGTTTCCTTGGCAAAGAACTCACCGAACGGACCGGAAATTGTAACCTTGTCACCAGGCTTGAGACTCCAGATGTAAGAAGACATCTTACCGCAAGGAAGAACCTTGGAAATCTTTCCTGTGGATTTGTCGAACGGAGGTGTTGCGATTCGGACATTAAGCATAATCAGACCCTTTTCTCCTGGATAGTTGGCCATAGAGTAGGCTCTGGTAATATGCTCATCAACCTTTGAAACAAGATCGAACATGCCGTACTTGTCCCAGTCACCGCGGTATTTTTCAGGAACATCATAGTCTCTGTAGTGAACCTCGTGAGGGTCAGCTTCAATCTGAATGTAACCGCCGGCACGGAAAGGAACCTCTTCTCCGTCCGGTATCTGAAGCTTGAGTTCCTTGATGAAGGTAGAAACGTTGTTATTGGAAATAACCGTGCATTCCCACTTCTTCACACCAAAAACTGAAGCCGGAAGTTCAATGCTCATATCTCCGCGAACAGTAACCTGACAGGCAAGGTGCATTCCCTCCTTAACCTCCTTCTTTGTCAGATGGTTAAGTTCTGTTGGAAGTGCAGCTCCCGCACCGCTTGTAACACGAAGACGGCACTGACCGCAGGTACCGCCGCCGCCACATGCGGACGATACAAAAATTCCCTTATCGGCAAGAGTTCCCAGAAGTTTATCACCGGTGGAAACTTCAATAGTCTTCTCCGGATCATCATTGATGGCAATCTTGACGTTCTTGTGTCTCACCAGAGTAGCCTTGGCTACGGTAATAACCGCAACAAGCATCATGATGATGGCGACAAAAGCGCAAACACCAAGTAATACTGTATTCATCTGTACTCCTTATAATGAAATACCTGAGAAGGACATGAAGGCAATAGCCATAAGGCCTGCGGTAATAAAGGTTATACCGAGGCCGCGCAGTCCTGCAGGAACATCAGAATACTTAAGCTTTTCACGAACCGCAGCTATCAGAATAAGAGCGATAGCCCAGCTGGTACCTGATCCGAAGCCGTAGACAACAGATTCGGCAAAATCATATTCACGCTGAACCATGAACGATACGCCGGCAAAAATGGCGCAGTTTACAGTAATCAGCGGAAGAAAAATACCGAGAGTCTGATAGAGCACCGGAAAATAACGATCCAACACCATTTCCAGCACCTGAACACAGGCTGCTATCACACCGATATATGTGATAAAGCCGAGAAATGATATATCTACACCGTCGATAAGCGAATTAGGACGAAGCACGTTGTCGTAAATGATGTTGTTAACAGGAACAACAAGCATCTGCACGGCTATAACCGTTATGCCGAGACCCACAGCTGTCTTAACATTCTTGGACAGAGCCAGAAATGTACACATACCGATAAAGAAGCTCAGGGCAAGGTTCTCGATAAAGATAGACTTTACCAGCAAGTTTATATAATGTTCCATTTTTACTCCCTGGTTACTACAAACTGAGCCGGTTCAACCTGCTTGGCATAACGCTTTGTGCTTCTAACCCACCAGATGAAGAGACCAATCAGGAAGAAGCCACTTGGAGGAAGAACCAGAAGGCCGTTAGGAACATACCAGCCGCCATCCTTGGCCAGCGGAAGAACGGTAAGACCGAACCAGGTGCCGGAACCGAAGATTTCACGGATAGTGCCAACGGACAGAAGAATAATGGAGTAGCCAAGACCGTTGCCGATACCGTCAATAAGTGATGGCAGCGGAGGATACTTCAGTGCAAACGCCTCGGAACGACCCATAACGATACAGTTGGTGATAATCAGACCGACGTACACGGAAAGCTGCTTATCCAACTGATAATTAAAGGCCTTGAGAAGCTGATCCACAACAATAACCAGCGATGCGATAACGGTAAGCTCGGCTATAAAACGAACGCTGCCGGGGATCACATTACGGATTGAGGAAACTGTCAGATTGGCAAAGGCGATAACCGCTGTTACGGAGATCGACATGACCATGGCAGTCTTCATGTTGCTTGTTACAGCAAGAGCGGAACAGATGCCGAGCACCTGAACGATAATAGGATTGATGCTGACAAGTGGATTAAGCAGCACTTCCTTTAAATTCAATTTTTCCTGAGCCATTACTTACTCCCCAACTGCTTAAGGAATTTGCCGTAGGCATCATCGCTAAGCCAGTATTTCATGCAGTTTGTAACACCCTTACCGGTAAGAGTAGCACCGGAAAGACCATCAACCTCAGTCTTTGAGCCCTGCGGAGCCGGACCCTTGTAGACGCTGACTACCTTACCGCCGTCCATTACCAGTTTACCCTTCCATTTTGCGGTCCATACAGGATTTGATATTTCACCGCCGAGACCCGGAGTTTCTCCGTGCTCGTAGAAGTTAATACCTTCAACAGTCTTTCCGTCAGGAGTTACCGCAAGAAGTCCGTAAAGAGTTGACCACAGACCCTGACCGTAGAAAGGAAGAATGTATGATTTGATATTGCCTGAGGAATCCTTTGCCACATATACAGGCATAAGTTTTGATCTGAATCTGATGCCGGCGACATCATTATCCTTTTCAATCTTATGCTTGTATTCCTTGGTCTTTGACTTTGATACATAGTCAAAATCATCCGGATTCTCCTTGCCGTTCGGAACAATTCTGCCTGTATCAAGATCAAGCATCTGAGCAGTGATATGATCTTTGTAGAACTGAACACTGTCATCAGTATCCTGATTGAAGGCAAGACCTGAAACCAGAATAATATTGTTCTGCTTGTCACGAACCTTCTCCTGCTCCTGAATATCTCTCAGAGCTACGGTGGTTCCTGCCACAAAAATGGAGCATACAAGACACAGAACGAAAACAACCAGGAATGTCTTCCCTACTGATTCTTTATTACTAGCCACGAGCTAATCTCCTCTTAATATTGCGAGACTTGATGACGTAGTCAATCAGCGGCGCACACATGTTGCCGAACAGAATGGCAAGCATCATACCCTCCGGGAAGGCAGGATTGACAACACGGATGAGTACAACCATGAAGCCAATTAAGAAGCCGTATATGTATTTGCCCTTGTTGGTGTAAGCGGATGAAACAGGATCAGTCGCCATAAACACCATACCGAAGGCGAAGCCGCCGAGTACAAAATGCCACCAGAAAGGCAGAGCAAACATCGAATTGGTATCAGAACCGATAATGTTCAGAAGCAGAGATGTCAGCAGCATGCCGAGGAACAGGGAAAATACAATCCTCCAGGAAGCTATCCTGGTAACAAGAAGAACAGCAAGACCGACAAGAATCATCAGTGTGGAGACCTCACCGATGGATCCCGGCATATTGCCAAGAAACGCATCCATCCATGTGAGTTTCTCACCTGTAACCGTGTTGGTCAGTGCCTCGATGTTGACACCTGAAGCCAGACTGGCAAGAGGTGTGGCACCGGTAGCTCCGTCCACTGCAGCCTTTGTTGCAACCCATACGCCGTCACCGGAAATCTGGGCAGGGTAGGCAAAGAACAGGAAGGCGCGACCAACGAGAGCCGGGTTCATGAAGTTCATGCCCGTGCCGCCGAAAATTTCCTTTCCGATAACAACACCGAAAGAAATGCCGAGTGCGGCCTGCCACAAAGGAAGAGTCGGAGGAACAATGAGAGAAAAAAGAATTGATGTAACAAAAAATCCCTCATTAATCGGATGACCCTTGACTATGCAGAACAGTACCTCCCAGAAACCGCCGACTGCAAAAACAACGGCGTAGATAGGAAGGAAGAAGGCTGCACCTATTGCCAGTTCCGTTATCAGTCCTGACGACTGATCCAGAGTGAAGCCCAGCATCTGAAGAATAGCAAAGCGCCAGTCCTCGCTGAAAAGTTCAGGTGTTCCGACACCGCCGTGGGCGTTGAGATACGCAAGTGCATTGGCACCCACATTGTACATACCCCAAAACATAGCCGGGAAAACAGCAAACCACACGATAATCATCATACGCTTCAAATCCGCATAGTCACGAACCTGAACCTTGGAGCGTGTCACCTCGCCCTGAGTATAGAAAAATGATGCCGTACCCTCGTAGAGCGGGAATAACTTATGAAATTTTCCGCCCTTTTCAAACAGAGGAGCCATCTTTTCCAGAATTGTTTTTAAAAACACTGATTAACCCTCCAGCTCAATCTTGTTGAGACACCTGCGCAGCATCGGTCCGAAATCCGACTTACACGGATCAACATATGTGCAAAGTGCAAGATCCTCTTCATCCAGTTCCAGACATCCAAGAGCCTGAGCCTCATCGGTATCGGTAATCGCTATGGCACGAAGGAGAAGACTTGGAATAATGTCCATAGGAAGAATACGATCAAAGCAGCTGAACGGAATAATCGCTCTTGCTCCGCCGTTCACACCGGTATTGAATACAAAATTCTCCTTGCACTTGTTGATGAACGGTCCGACGAAGGTGTTGCTTACCGAGAACTTCCTGAAGCCTGGCATCATCCAGCCGAGGAATTCCTTTTCATCGCCTTCCGGTATTACAGAAATCTGTGTAAAGTAGCGTCCCATGTAATCCAGAACACCGTCTGCCTTGCGACCGTAGATTACAGAACCTGAAACGACACGCTGCTTTGATTCGGTCTTGATGTTGCCGACTGTAAGCTCACTTACACAGGCACCCATGACTGTCTGAACAAGCCGTGGACTGACAACGCCGGGGCCTCCGATTGCAACATAGCGGGAACTGTCCAGTTCTCCGGTAGTAAACAGGCGACCTATGGCAATTACATCCTGATAGCCGATATTCCACAGAACTCTCTCAAGAGAAGCTCCAACCAGTTTGTGCATGTGGGTTCCGGCAAGTCCTGCAGGATGAGGACCGACAAAAGTCTCCTCCTTTATATTCGAAGCAGTTCCCTGAGGAAGCTGGTAGTCACCCTTGCACACATACACCGTACCTTCCGTCAGACGTGATATGACATCAAGACCGCGGGCAAAATCATCTGATCTAGAATTGATTATCGCCTTCACATCAGGAGCAAGAGGATTTGTATCCATTGCTGTCACGAAAATGTGCTTAGGTTTGGAATCCAACGCCGGAACCTTAGCGAAAGGTCTGGTTCTGAAAGCTGTCCAGAGACCGGATTTTTTCAACTCGTCAACAACAGCCTGACGATCAACAGTTGGCAGATTCTTGGCATCATACTTGTCGAAGCCTACAGCTCCGGCTGACTCGTCAACCTGGATCACCATAGAAACAAAGCTTCTGCGCTCACCACGGTTGATTTCCAGGATCTTGCCGCCCTGCGGAGCCGTATAAACAACCCCCGGGTTCTTCTTGTCTTCAAAAAGAGGTTGACCCTTTTTGACGGAATCTCCCACATCTACCAGCATGGTCGGCCTGAGTCCCGGATAATCTGAGCCTATCAGTGCAACCTTGGTTACACTCTCTGCTCTGACTATCTCAGATCCTGCTCCACCGCTGATCGGAAGATCCAAACCTTTCTTTATTTTGATCATATTTTTTCCGACATTGATAGAAAATTTCAGAAATGAAACCGGAAGAAGCGATTCCCCAGTTTCGTTTAATTACACAAAACCGCATGGATTTTATCAAAAACAGTGTTTTTTATCCAATCATTTAAAATCCGCCACCGCCGAAGGCAGTTTAAGATCACAGACAGACACGGATGAAGGGATTTAACAAAATCCGGCAGGTTCGGACTTTGAAGGCTTAATCATCGCACCTGCCGGCAGAAAGCAAAGGAAACCCGGTGCACAGTAAAAAAACGGAAAGGAAGACTACTACATACAAAAAATACAGGAAACAGAAGAACGGAAGTCAGCAAAACTTCTGACCGCACGGTTCAGATCAAATACCCTTCACAAAGAGACAGGGAACATCCTGCAGAAAAGGATCTGATTCAGACAGATGCTGCAGATCCAGGAAAGCAAGGCATTCTCCGTGTACCTGTTCACTCCCTGCAGACAGATTCAAGGGACCAGCGCGGATAAACCTTGATTTGGTTTGATGATCTTTCACCGGCTAAAAATCTCTGCATTCCGGCGTACGCTATCATGGCACCGTTATCAGTACAGAATGAAAGCCGCGGAAAGAATATCTCACCTCCCCTGCCCTTCATAAGCTCTGTCAGCGACTGTCTGATTCTGAGATTTGCACTTACTCCGCCGGCCACCACAAGACGGCTGAACCCGGTCTGCTCCAGGGCTCTGGTGCATTTTATCACCAGAGTATCAGTTACAGCAGCCTCAAATGACGCTGCAATATCAGCCTTTGCACCGTGATCTTCACCTGCATGGGCAAGTGCATTTGAGGCTGCGGTTTTAAGACCGGAAAAACTGAAATCAAGACCGGGACGATCTGTCATGGGACGAGGAAACCTGAAAGCAGACGGATTACCCTCCCTTGCCAGTGCTGAAACAAGAGGTCCGCCAGGGTACGGAAGTCCAAGAAGTTTTGCAGTTTTGTCAAAAGCCTCACCGGCGGCATCATCTATGGATTCGCCCAGTATTGAATATCTTGCAAAACCATCCACTCTGATAAGCAGAGTATGTCCTCCGGATACCAGAAGAGCAAGAAAAGGATAAGACGGAGGATTAGCCTCAAGCATCGGAGCAAGAAGATGCCCCTCCATGTGATTTACAGGCACGGCAGGACAGTTCCACGCATAGGCAATGCTTCTCGCCACCGTTGCACCGACCATCAGAGCACCAATCAGTCCGGGACCTGCCGTATAGCAGACCGCATCTATATCGGAAGGTTCGCATCCAGCTTCGCCAAGTGCGGCCTTAACCAGCGGGATCGCCTTTCTGATGTGATCTCTTGACGCCAGCTCCGGAACAACACCGCCATACATGGCATGCATTGAAATCTGCGAATACAGCTGATTGGCAATCAGCCCCCTGTCTTGATCATAAACCGCAACACCTGTCTCGTCGCAGGAACTCTCTATAGCCAGAACCTTCATGAAAATCAGAACCGCCGTGTATTATAAATAGTTAATTTTAATCAGTTCAGGGATCCACCTGTTTACCCTCAGTGCATTTTAACACAAGTCACAGAAAACCGGGGCTTATGCACTGATATAAAGAACGCAATAATCCTCAACCATGCATAGACAGCCTATTGTGCCTTCACACCACACCGCAGAACCCACAGTTTTAACTTCATTCCTCAGAATGACGATTTATACTGTTCATGATCTTCGTGCTCCTGTTCCGTGCTGCCAGAAGCGTCTGACATCTTGCCCAAAGACAGCCCGTTTTTTGTACATTTGGAATTTAAAGCTGCAAAAAAACTTGCAAATTCGATTTTCCGATCCATAACGTATCCCTGTGTGGTGATTAAAAACAGCAAACGCCGCTCCACGGGAATAAAAAAACATTAAAATAAATCAAGTCACTGTTGTTCACTTGACAAGCAACAGGGTTTTGAATACAATTCGCCTAATTGTGACTATTGTCATTATATTTGCGGATCTTCCGCACAGGTAATTTGAAATTTAACTTTGATATTTCTAGGGGTGAGTGGCTCATGCCAATTATAAAAGTACGTGAAAACGAAACTTTCGACGTAGCATTACGCCGTTTTAAGCGTTCTTGTGAAAAAGCAGGTATTTTAGCAGATGTTCGTAACCGCGAGTTCTACGAAAAGCCTACTACAATTCGCAAGCGTGCCAAGGCTTCTGCAGCTAAGCGTCATGCCAAGAAGCTGGCTCGTGATTCAGCACGTCGTACACATCAGTACTAACGGTATAATGTTTCACGTGCGTTGAATGTGACGCATTCTTGTATTAATCCACACTTTGTGATCCCTTCTATATGTGGTCCGGAGTGTGGTTTTATCGTTTTAAGACCAGGGAGGAAATATGTCTTTACGTGAAACCTTGAACGATATGATGAAGGAAGCAATGAGATCCAAAGATAAGGAGCGCCTCGGCACTCTGAGACTGGTGCTCTCCGAAGTCAAGAAAAAGGAAATCGATGAAAAGGTCATCGTAACAGATGAAATCATGATTGCCATTGCGTCAAAAATGATCAAGGAACGCAAAGATTCCGTATCCCAGTACAGTGCTGCCAACAGGCAGGATCTGGTGGACAAGGAGGAAAGTGAAATCAGTGTCATTTCAGAATTTCTTCCAAAGCAGCTTACCGAGGATGAACTCGTTCAGATTATCAGAGATACCGTATCTGAAAGCGGAGCTCAGTCTGTGAAAGAGCTAGGCAAGGTTATGACTTTAATCAAGCCTAAGGTTCAGGGCAGAACCGATATGGGTCAGCTCAGTGCCAGAATCAAGGAACTTCTCTCCAGGTAGCGGCGGTTCGGCATCCAAAGGACAGTACTGAGATGATACCTCATGAATTCGTAAGTGAAGTTATTGCCCGCACTGACATCGTTGATGTGCTTACGGAGCACAACATCCAGCTCAAGCAGGCAGGCCGTGCTGAATTCAAGGCATGCTGTCCTTTTCACAGTGAGAAAACCCCGTCATTTTACGTCAGCCGTGACAAGCAGGTATACAACTGTTTCGGATGCAAGGCAAAGGGGAATGTAGTCAAATTTCTCCAGGAGTACGACAAACTCAGTTTTACAGATGCAGTTGAGACTCTGGCGGAACGCCTCAACATGGAGGTTCCAAAAAATAATTTTTCAAAGGATAAAAACAGAGAGACAGCATCATACCGTACCTATTACGAAGTAATGAAAGAATGTGCCGACAGGTACCATCAGGTTCTTACGGGATCTTCAGGTACAGCGGCCATGGAATATCTGACAAACAGAGGAATTACACCGGAAACCATAGAAAGATTCAACATCGGTTACGCACCGGATCAGTGGAATTTTCTCCAGCCTCGCAACGAGAATTCAGACAGAACAAAAACAGAGCAGCTGCTTGAACTCGGCATGCTCAAGAAATCCATGGACAACCGCATATATGATATGTTCCGCCACAGGGTTATGATACCGATCATTGATCGCAGAGGTAGAGTCATCGCCTTCGGCGGAAGAGTGCTCAACAACGATCAGCCAAAATATCTGAATTCCCCTGAAATGGCTATTTTTCACAAGGGAAATGAACTGTTCGGTCTCTATCAGGCAATTGAGTGGCATAAAAACAACCGTCTTGAAATCAGCAAGCTGATTATAGTGGAAGGATACATGGATGTGGTTGCGCTGACCCAGTATGGCGTCAATTATGCCGTTGCATCCCTTGGCACGTCAACAACAGTGGATCAGCTGCAGCTTATATTCCGCAATACAAAACGTCTGATCTGCTGCTATGACGGCGACGCAGCCGGACACAAGGCCGCGTGGCACGCGCTTACTATCATGCTTCCAATCCTCAGCGACAGCGTTGATGTCGGTTTTGCCTTCCTGCCGCCCGAGCATGATCCGGATTCATTTGTCAGAGAAAACGGCAGGGAAAAATTCGAGGAATATCTGGATAAGGCCATGACTCTGGAGCAGTATCTTTTCAGTTACCTGTCGACACACCAGGCAAACAGGAACAATACAGCCGAGCTGGCCGACAACGCTCTTTCCCTGCTTGCATCCATGCCGGACACTGTCAGGCTGGAGTCTCTTCTGACAAAGCTGTCCACAAAGGTGCTGATGGATCGGGAGAAACTTCTGGTTCAGCTGAAAAGAAGACGAACATACAGCCAGCGTCCTGTAGAAATCCGGCAGGAGGAGGATCCTCCGCTCGAGATAACTCCTGTGAGAAGAATGCTGATCCTCGCCATCCAGTACCCTTCATGCGTGCAGGCGAACGGAAAGGCAATAGTTGATCTGATAAACCAGATCATTGATCTTAATAAAGACATCAAAGGACTTGACGTTCTTGCAAAGCTTATCAACTTTATTCTCAAACGGGACAGCGGACGCATATCCGCGGCAAGTATTGTTGAGGCGTATGCCGGCACACCTCTGGAAAAATGGATAGGAAAGCTGGCGGGAATTGAACTTTACTCAAGAGCAATGAACATTGATCTGAACAATGTCTCAAAGGATATGATCTCTACACTGACCAGAATACTGGTTGATGATCATCAGACACGGGCCATCAGTCTCAGACAGCTGAGTATGGAAAGAAAACTCACAGATGAGGAACTCCTGGAGCTTACTGAACATATTCGCTTTGTAAAGAAATACTACGGCAAACCGATACTGGATGCCGATGCGGAAAAGCCTAAAGTTTAAAACGGAAACGGATCGGATGCGTCATGAAATACCGCCGGACGACAGTACAGGTTCGATCCGAAAATAATTAAAACAAGGTGTTATCAGACATACATAAAGGAAACCATATCTCATGGAAAACATACCAGCAACTCAGCAGGAAGAAGAAAACAGCAACCAGAACCCTTGGAGTCTGCTCTGCAACAAGGCCAGAGAAAAGGGTTATCTGACATACAACGAGATTGCCGATACCATCCCTGACTACAATCAGGATACCTTCAATGATCTTCTCCAGATGTTCCAGGACATGAAGATCAAGGTAGTGGAAAACGAGCCCTCAGAGGGTGAGGAGATTCTTGGCGATCCTGAGGCTATTGAAGAAATCCCTGATACTTCCGAAGTTATTGCAAATGTGGAATCTGAAATCGGAAGGACCACCGATCCGGTACGCATGTATATGCGTGAAATGGGAACGGTTTCCCTGCTTACGCGAGAAAAGGAAATCGATATATCAAAGCGCATCGAAGACGGTCTCAATACTGTCCAGACAACCATTGCCTGCTATCCAAAGGCTCTTCACCCGCTGCTGGACGATTTTAACGAATATCTGAAAGGCAATGTAAAGCTGCAGGAAATGATCACCGGGTTCAGTTTCGTCGAGGACGAAGAAAACGGATATCCGGAAAAGGACAAGTTTGCCAGGGAAATGGAGGAAGTCGAAAATGAGGTAAATTCTCTGGAGGATGAAGATGAATCCGGTTCCGGCAGTCTGTCAGAGGATGATGAAATTGAGGAGGAGGAAACTTCCTCAAAGCGGGAGGATAAAAACACCGACAGCGATATGGATTCAGACGGTGACGACGATCAGGGACCGGATCCGGAAGTAGCAAAGAGCAGATTCAGAGAACTCAAGTTCCAGGTTGAAAAAACCGAAGCTGCAATAGAAAAATTCGGAAGAAAATCTCCGGAGGCGGCAATCGAAATAGAAAGACTGGCTGAAATCTTCAAATATTTCAGACTTACAGCCAAGCAGTTTGAACGTCTGGTCAGTGTCATCAGTAACATGCGTGCCGCCTATGTGGAGATCGAGCGCAAGATGATGGGCTACTGCATCAAAAAGTGCCATATGACCAAGGAGAACTACAACAAATACCGTCATCAGCACTCAGAAACATCTGATCAGTGGTTCTATGATGCAATCAAATCAGATGCACCGTGGACTGACAGACTGAAGAACTTCGAATTCCAGATCAAGGATGATATCAACGCCATCAGGAAGATTGAAGAAGATTCCGGTCTTACCATTACAGAGATCAAAGATCTGTACAAAAATCTGTCAGTCGGTGAAACAAAAGCAAAGAGAGCCAAAAAAGAAATGATTGAAGCCAATCTCAGACTGGTAATCTCCATTGCAAAGAAGTACACGAACCGGGGACTTCAGTTCCTTGATCTGATCCAGGAAGGCAACATCGGTCTTATGAAGGCCGTTGACAAATTTGAATACCGCCGCGGATATAAATTCTCCACCTATGCAACATGGTGGATAAGGCAGGCCATAACCAGATCTATCGCTGATCAGGCCAGAACCATCCGCATACCTGTTCACATGATTGAGACAATAAACAAGTTGAACCGTATCTCAAGAGGCATGCTTCAGAACAAGGGTCGTGATCCTACTCCTGAGGAACTGTCAAAAGAAATGGGTATGAGCGAGGATAAAATCCTGAAGGTTCTGCGCATTGCAAGGGAGCCGATATCCATGGAAACACCTATAGGCGACGATGATGATTCACATATCGGAGATTTTATAGAGGATAACACCCTGTCATCTCCTGATGAATCGGCAACTTCCGAATGCCTCAAGGCCGCCATTAAGCAGGTGCTTAACGCTCTGACAGAAAGAGAAGCCAAGGTTATCTGCATGAGATTCGGTATCGGCATGAATACGGATCATACTCTGGAGGAAGTAGGCAAACAGTTCGAGGTAACCAGAGAGAGAATCAGACAGATTGAAGCCAAAGCTCTCAGAAAGCTCCGTCATCCGTCAAGAGCTGAACCGCTCAAGTCATTTAACGATGACAATCTCTGAATAAAGGATTGACTCACATTTTTAACCTGGAGCCTCCACTTTATGCGGAGGCCCTTCTTTTATGATAAAAATATGCGGATATATGATCCTGACGTATCTGATGATCCGACAAACATATGGATATTTAGGTAATTTTCTGAAACATAGAACTTGAATATGAAAAAGATCCGCATCACCGGATCTTTTTTTGATTACTTAATAATTCCTGCAGGATACCTACAACTTAAACAGCACCATTAAAAAATCACTATCACTGTAACAATATTTCAACGTGATAAATTTCACACTTGAAAATAATAAGTAGCACCATTTTTTTAATAAAAAATCATTTTGATCTAGAATGATCACCGTATGCAAAGTTCTGAAACTGCCAGCCGTTTTGGAGCAGTTACAATCTAGCATTTACAATATTAAGTATTAACAACAAATCAATGGACTAAATATGGCTTTTCAAAAAAATAAACTTTGTACTGCAGTAGCTGTAGCTCTGTTTGGCGCTGCTCTGGCAGCCTGCGGCGGTCATCATCATCACCACGGCGGCGGTGGCGGCGGCAACGACACCAATGACTGGTCGGAGCTTGAAGAAGGACAGCAGGCACAGGAGCTCATTGAACTGATTGGCGATCTGCCTGAAATGTCAGACGAGTGCAAGGTTGCTGCCGGACAGGCAATCGTCAGCGGAGAAATCCAGGCCTTCGATAAATATGGTGCATGGCTCTGGGGACATGGCAACCTGTATCCGGAATGGCCTGGTAAGGAAATCACAGACAATATTGTTGAAGCCTGTGCAATCAAAACACGCTACATAAACATCCCAGATGTAGAGCCGAATAATGAAGAAAATCCAACACTGGATGACGGATGGTCTGGACTCATCAACGACTTTGGCGGAGGAAACCAGACAGTCGATGTCAACGGTCTGAATCAGAAAAAAGCATGTATAAAACTGTCTGAGGAGAAAGATGGTCAGGGTAAATACCTGGCAACAGTTGTTTCTCCTCGCGAGTGCGGTGTTCATGTTGACGGTATGCCGGAGCTGGATGAAGTGCCAATTGATGTTTATCTCAGCTTCAACGACCGAAAATACGCTGACGGCGATACTATAGATTTCACCGAAGTTGCAGGTAACGATGATTCCAAGGCAATCGAAGTTTCACTGTTGCTGAAAGGCGAAAATATCAATGAAGAAACCTCAGGTTTCTACTGGTTTAACGATGATGAAAAGAACAAGGTAGAGTTCAAGAACAGTCAAAAAGTCAAGATTGGTGAAAAGATCAAACTTGAAGACGGCGATCAGAAAGAGGGTACTCTTCACATCAGTTATACGCCGAAGGATGCCGAGGGCAATGACAAGGATCCTGTAACAGCAGCAATTACAATTACAAAGAATTACACTGCCAAGGATGAAGAAGGCCGCATGAAGGAGCTGGAGCCTGAGGAAACTCTCGGTGCCATCTACACCAACGAAAAGACAACCTTCAGAATCTGGTCTCCTGACTCTGCAGACGTCAAGGTCAATGTTGACGGCACAGACTATGAGATGAAGCCTGTTCAGCTTGAGGGATACACCAAGGTGTACGAAGTTGTAGTCGAAGGCGATCTTGCCGGCAAGACCTACCAGTTCTCTGTCAAGGGCAACAAGGTTCGTGATCCTTACGGAAGAATGACTGCCAAGGGAAGTGACACCGCAAACATCGTCATGAACCTGGACAGCACCGATCCGGAAGATGGCTGGATTACCAATCCTCGTGAGTTCAAGAACAGAGAGGATGCTGTTGTATATGAAGTACACGTTCGCGACTTCACCATTGATCCAACATCCGGCGTGGATGAGGATAAGCGCGGCCGTTATCTCGGTATGGTTCAGGAAGGAACCATGTACGAAGGCTTTGCAACAGGTATCGACCATCTGAAGAAGCTTGGTGTAACCCATGTTCAGTTGCAACCAATCTACGACTACGCAACCTGCTCCGATGTGGATTCCCAGGACAACTCCTGCTACAACTGGGGTTATGATCCTTGGAACTACAATGTTCCGGAAGATCGCTACACCTCCGTCTTCGGCACTGACAACTACGAGCAGAAGATCAGGGAAGTTAAGGAAATGATTAACATGTTCCATAAGAACGGAATCCGTGTAATTATGGACGTGGTGTACAATCATACCTTTGACAAGTCCGTATTCGAGAAGATTACTGACAAGTACTACATGGGCAACAACGACCTGTCAGGCTGCGGCAATGCAATCAACGCAGACAACAACATGGTCTGGATGATGATCAGAGACTCTCTCGACTACTGGGTAACCGAGTATCACGTAGACGGCTTCAGACTTGATCTTGCCGGTGTATTCGGAATCAAGGACTTCTCAGACTGGGGTGTATATCTCAACAAGCGTCATCCTGATGCAAATCTGCTGATCTACGGCGAGCCATGGACCGGCGGCGGTGACGCAACAGCAATTAAAGATCCTGTCCGTACAGGCAGAATGTTCATGCAGGATCCTGATGCTCACGTAGGTGCATTCAACAACAGAATCAGAAACTGTCTGAAGTCTGCCAGTGACAGAAGCGACTCCGAAGGCAACACCTCAAGACTCGGATTCATCTTCAATCAGCTGAATACCGACTGGGATACCAACGGTACAGATGAAAACGGAAACGCACTTGAAGGCAACAAGGAATGCGTATTCATGAGCGTCAAGGCCGGCGTCCGCACCGAAAACGCTCCTGCTGAAGTTGTAGATGAATGGTCTGCACAGGGCTTCTCAGATCCTGAACAGGCTGTTTCCTATATCACAGCTCATGACAATCTGGCCCTGCGCGACAAGATTGAAAGAGCTTCGATTGACGGAAATGTTCTCTACAATGAGGATGAGGTCAAGACCATTCAGGCATACGCCAACAGTATAATCATGGTAAGCCAGGGTATTGCATTCATCCACGGCGGTGAGGAAATGGGAAGAACCAAGAAGGCTGCAGGCGAAAGCGGTGAGAGCCCGATGTGGAACACCTACAAGACCACTTCAGGTGCCAACGACTTCCAGTGGAATCTCCTGAATGAAGGCTGGGCCGAAGTTAGTGAAACCTACGGTGACTACATCAAGATGCGCAGTGAGCATCCTGCATTCCGCATGACTACAGCCGAACTTATCAACAAGAATGTAACTCTTGACGAAGCAAGTACCGATGAAGTTGTAATCATCAACATCAACGGTGAGGCTGTCAACGATGAATGGGGTACCATCAAGGTCGTTATGAACAGTAAGGACACAGAGGTTGAAGTTGCAGGTGTTGCCGAGATGACCAAGGTTGCCGACGGCAAGGATGTCGGTAATGTGACTCAGAACGGCAAGGCCGCTCCTCGCGCAGTATCCATCTGGGTGACCGAGAATGAGAACTACTGTGAGGCAACTCAGAGATTCGACAGTCTCTATCTTGTAGGCAGTTTCCCTGCTTCAAACTGGAGTACATTTATTCCGTTGTCACGCTACTGCAAAGGTACTGACTCCGGATGGACAACCACGGAGCCTGTTGCTCTTCCAGAAGGTGCAGAGTTCCTGTTCTTCGAGAAATCTGGTGACTGGAATTCAACGAAGGTTGGATACGATAGTTCCAATGCTACACAGAAGTTCTGTACTGCTGGAGGACATAATGAAGTTTTAGAGGGAGGCATTGCTCAAGACTGTGCTGTCCAGACTCTGACTGAAGGAGCAGAAACGTCAAATGTCAAACCTGATGACTGGACTCCTGGTGTATCTCTCGGCGGCTCGTACATGATCGATCTGCATGAGAATGATCTCACCATGAAGTTGGAGCAGGAGGCTCAATAATATCCTCGGAACGTTTCAGAATATTTACTGAAATAATCTGACAGAAAAAGATCCGGTTGTTCCGGATCTTTTTTTTATCCTGCGTCGAATACTTGCAGCATCCCCATGAAATATGCGCAAGACAACAATCCTGGCGGACAGGTTTACCTGTTATCTCTCTCCGATACATTTTCCTTAATTGCTCTTTTTTGATCTTTTATGATTTTTTATTCCTTGCACTGTGCTAGACTCGACATAAGCAAGGGGTGGAACAATGGCAGGTGAAAAGTACGCAACACAATACGACAGCGACAGATCCAGTGCACTGCTGATCGAACAGGGAATTTCCGAAATCCAGAGGATTATTGCCGGGTATCCCATTGCGCTGAAGTTCATTTTTGATCTTATATGCACAAATCCATCCGATAACGGAATTGTAAGCTACAAATACGATCCAGCTGAGCAGGCATTACTTCAGATAAAGTTTGAAGATGATATCCCGCAGGAATATGAGCAGACTCTTGCTGATCCGTCATCAAACGCCGAAGAGCTGAACCAGGCACTTGCCGCATTGATTTCAAATTTTCATGCAGGAAATATCTCTTCGGAAGTTTTTACAGAGGAATTTATAAAGTACCGACTCTGCTTTGACGTACTGGAAAAAACTGTAAGAATGCTTATCAATGCCGCGCATCACAGCCATGTTCAGATCAGTTCAGAAATTTACAGAAAAATTGAGGACGGAAGACAGAAGATCATAAAAGGTCAGGATGAGCTGATCGCTCGTCACAGAGCTCTCATCATGAGCTTTGTCAACACCAAGGGAAAAGCTCTTAATGAAAGTGACCGAGAGGATCTGGAACAGGACGGATATCTGGGACTTCTCAATGCTACTGATCGCTACAACTTCCGGCTTGGCAACTGCTACATGACATTTGCCTATTACAGGGTAAGACAGAATATCGACAGTTCGCTGTCACTGCTCAAAAATATCCGCATCCCCATAAACATAATGTCAAAAATATCCAAGCTCACCATCAAGGAAAAACAGCTGATCCAGAAGCTCGGTCATATTCCTACAAAACAGCAGCTGGCAGACGAGATGAACATTTCAGTGGAAACTCTCAATGAGCTTCAGTTTCTTAAAAAATCCGGAACAACATCCTACGATTCAAAAATCAGAGAATATGAGGACAGTGAATGCTACAGCGACACAATAGCTGATACAAGCCAAAAGGATGCCTGGGAAATTATCAATGAAGAGCAGAACAGGAAAACCATCGGTCTTCTGTTAAAGAAGCTGAAACCACAGGCCAGAAAAGTAATTGAATTAAGATACGGTTTTAATAACTGTGAACCTCACACAAGAGATGAAATAGGCGATCTTCTTGGGATATCAAGAGAAAGAGTCAGACAGATCGAAAATGAAACAATCCGTAGAATGATGAAAAACACAGAGATCCTGAAAATTTTCGGTGAACAGAAAAACCTTTTTGCTCCCCAGGATTTTGTGGCATCGTCTCAAAAGGCAGCAGAAAAAAACAACGAATCTTTAATGCAGACCAAATCATTGGCCCCAAAAAGAAAAAGGGTTGTAAAAAAATCAGGATCCGGGGAATAACAAATCAAGGTATGGATCAGAATGCCGCTCCCGCTAGCAATATGAATCATATTTACCGCCATGATCACACCCATGCTCACCGTTCAGAGTCGGTTAAAAAACCTGTGTATCACAGCAGAATAACACTTTTGCACATTGTTTATCTAAATACTGTTTGAATGAATAATAGACAAACAATAATGGACTTACCATAAGCAATCTATTATAATATTCACGTTTTGAAGCGGCCCCTTAGCTCAGTCGGTTAGAGCAGACGACTCATAATCGTTTGGTCCCCAGTTCAAGTCCGGGAGGGGCCACCATCAGAACCATTGCAACAGTAATTCAGTTTCGCTGATTTCATAGAAAATTTTTTCACCTGCCAATCAAATCATAATAAAGTCGGATTTCAAATTTTATTGCAATCTGTAACAGATTCCGTTGTATCCGCACACTCTCATCTTCATGAAACTTTTGTTTTTTTTGAAGACTGCAAACCAGTAGCGTAGAGAAGGTCTAACTACCTATCTTTATTTCACGGGGAAACAGCCAAGTCACCCCCAATGGAAACAAAAATCTGCTGCGGATTCTGGATATGCAACAGCAGCCCATGTCTATAACTCTGCCTGATCATTCATAAACGAAACAGGTCAACCAATTATGATGCAGACTCTATAACCCTCAAATGCTCTCATATTTGAGTCATTTGAAGTTCTGCTGAACCTCTGGAGAAATTCTCCAATTCGTCTGCAGATGAATCAGATTTTACTCATGAGTTTCATGACATAAAAGTCATGTTTACAGAACATTCAGTCTTTTAAAGAGCAACCACCCAGCATTTCGGTGATTATTGACATATTTACCGCCCGTCTGGTCTTCGCTCCCCTTAACAGCTGCAATTCACGTTTTTCGTTACCATCTTCTCTGGCACACCTGATCAGAAAAAGAATCAGATCGGTCTGATCATCTCTGCACTTTTTCAGTCCCTGCTCGGCTATTCTCACAACTCTGTCACGATCACCTTCTTTTAAGCAGTAGTCTATCAACTCCAAATATGGTTTCTGCTTATCTTTCAGATGCTGCTCCACATAAGCGAAGTACTGCTTCTTACGATCACAGCCCCTGTAGTACTCACTCCACTCCTCCTTCATACTGTCACTGCCAATTTCAAAGATTCTGTCAGCAGTCTGAAGTTTCTCTTCAGGAGTAACTATCAGAGCTTTAAGAAGTTCTGACATGTAATCATAAACACCATAACAATCGTACATATCATTGCTGATGATATTTTCTAGGCTATGTTCAAGAAAAGTGTTGATCTTATCTTAAACTGCTAAGGAGTAATCATAACCCGCAGGCTTTGACTTGAAAGTCAAAACGCCACTTTGCATGCACTTTCTTAATGGATTAGCCAACCCAACTATTCCTGGTTTAATGCAGTTTGCATTAAACATCGGTTTTGCTTTTTTAAGTATATTCAACGCA